>Ga0209589_1000074_pt1 | contig 98382 bp, 34 predicted proteins | sample CowpeawhiteBW_FD_187525 | JGI IMG/M metagenome (GOLD analysis project Ga0209589, IMG submission 187525) | Root nodule microbial communities of legume samples collected from California USA - Cow pea white BW (SPAdes) (version 2) | ecosystem: Host-associated > Plants > Roots > Nodule | place: USA...
ATTTTCAGTTATTAATGCCAGATTTTTTATGTTATCTTCGATTTAGTGTTTTTTTTTTAACACTTATTTTTTCTTTTTTACAGACTGTCAAATATTTTAATAATGAAGTTTATGAAGCTGATAATTATGACAAGTACCTAAAGAGTAAGTGATCAATTTTCCTTGTTAAGTTGGGTGTGCAAAATGGCACTAGTTATTTTGTATATTCTTATTGCTCATATATTGTTCTTGGCCAATTTGTATGACCATCATTTCATAGGTCTATATGGGCGTCTCTCACTTAAGCTAGTAATGAGCCTTCACGTTGTTGCCTTTAAACTCACTTAAGAGAGCATATAATCTTGTTTAAGTTAGCTTTTGAGTTTCAAGATTAGGTGCTTCTTGACTTTATTAACTTAATTCTCTTTTATAATTGATGTTGCTTGCTTCTCCAGTTTTTTGTGCTTCTCTTAATTCTTTTTTATAATTGATGTTGCTTGTCCTGCTGCGGTTTGTAATGTCATTGTCTAGGATATGAGGATGCTGCTTTGAAAACCCAACAAAGTCTTGCTGTATTGAATTTTGGTCAAAATTTTATATTTAGTGCTGCTCTTTCATCGGCCATGGTGCTGTGCTCTCATGGGATCATGGATGGAACGATGACTGTTGGTGATTTGGTAAAGTTTTCTTAAATTTAGTTCTAGTATGAGGGTTGAGTAGCTTTGCTCCATTGAAGCTTTTATTTGTTCTTTAATGATTATGTTTGCTTTCATGGACAAAGGATTCCTTATCCTCCAATCTCTTTGTAGTTATCTTCTTACTGTCATAATGAATATCTTCTTTTCTTAAATTAATCTAAATTCAATATGCAGGTAATGGTGAATGGGCTTCTCTTCCAATTATCACTTCCACTTAATTTCCTTGGTAGTGTTTTTCGTGAGACTGTACAGAGTTTAGTTGACATGAAATCCATGTTTCAGTTACTCGAGGTATCTTCCATGTTGAATTTTAGTAAATTATCTTGAAGTTAATTTGAAATATGTATTGTTGATTGTCAAATTTCTTTCTTTCACCTCGTATGTACCATAGACGAGTTCAAAATACTGATTATTGCTAGATTTTTTTCACATCATGGATAATTATGTAATTTCTTCTTATTGGAGTTAGTATTGTTTGTTCTTAATCGCTAGATGTTTGTCTATTTCTTTCTTTTAATCAGTTTTCTGGATTCTAGTGAGCATGCTGTAATTGCAAAAGAAACAAAGATATGTTTAGTTATGTGATCATGCTTACTAGATCTACGCCTTTCTGATTTTGTGATACTGCTTATTTGCTTTTTCTATTATTATTATTATTAGTTATTATTATTAGTTATTATTATTATTTATTTTTATTATTATTACTATTATTACAGGAAAGAGCAGACATTAGGGATAAAGAAAATGCACAGACTCTCAAATATAATGGGGGGAGTATCCAATTTGAGAATGTACATTTTAGGTGCGTGATTGCCTCTTTACTACGTTATGTTTTACCATTCATATAGATTGACTTTCGGCTAATATATATGATAATACTAGTAGAGGGAGATTGATGCAGTAGAAAATTAAGAAGCCAGATTTATGTCTGATGCAATGATACCTATAAGTTTTGATTTGTATTCAATTGATTGTATATTGATGCATTTTATCTCCAGTTACCTCACAGAAAGAAAGATACTAGATGGAATATCATTTGTTGTGCCAGCGGGTAAAAGTGTTGCAATTGTTGGAACTAGTGGAAGTGGTAAGCTTCAGCATGATAATTCTTTATTTTCTTAAATTATTTTACATGCTAAGTTTTAGAAATTTTCCTGCTGCCTATTCCTGGAGATTGGCAATGGAATGGATTTTGCTACGATTTACTTTTACTTTTCATACTATTTTGCAAAGCGAGTGGCATCTATCTGCTACCATTCTCCATCACTAATTCACATCACAAAGTGTTTCAGTTTTTGCAATGTGAAGTGCTACCAAACTAGCAGCTGATCCTTAAAGTGAGATAGATGTGTGCTGATAATAGTGGAATGACCGCTATTTTATTATTCTACACACATTTATAAAAGTTCAAAAAGGGAAAATAGATCAAAATTCATGCACTAATAATCATTCATAATAAAAACTTATTGTACATAAACAAAAAGTAAAGTAGATCATAATTGCCAATAGTTGATAGCAGTAGTAGCCAGAGCCAGTAAAATTGTTTTGGCCTTATTGGGCCAGCCCAAATAGCTGGTAAAATGGGTTTGGTTAGGCTGGAAATATAACAGTCTAAATTTAAGTGGACCAATTCTGACCCAGTTCATTTATCCTACTGTCCAAATGGGTCTAGGTCGGCTTGACCCATAGGCTTGTTGGTCAGTCTTTTTCTAAAATAAAAATTATAATTTTAAAAAAATTGAAAATAATATTATTTGATTATAATTTATAGCATATCTTGTGTTGTGTTATAATTTATTTATCAGATTACTGGATCTAACAATTAAAATTAATTTCATTTATGTGACTTAAATGATAAGAAGTGCATATTTTTTTATATTTAGATTTTTTTTTATCTTTCTTTTAGTTTGGGCCAAAATGACTGCTATATTATTTATTTTTTTGGCTCCATTAAGAATATGGACCGACGCAATGTTTCCACTTGGCCTACCTGATTCGCCAGAGGATACTCTTAGATTTTTTACATATATATTGTTTGTGTTATATAATAATATATGTATGTTTGATAATATTGATATTCTTTTTTACTTATCTACATACATACACACACAAATAGGATTTTAGGTTTCTTTAAGTTTAGTATTAATATGATATTTAAGTTTCTTTATTAACATTTGAAGTTTTATGTTTATTATGCTCTATTTAGTTTATAATGTTATATGTTATGCTTAAAATGTTTCTGTAATATTTTTTAATCAACATTGATTTATTCTTCTTCTTCTTTAGCTTTTACTATATTACCATTAGTAACAGTTCATAAATAACAAGTTAAATACCGGTCCATGTAAAAATAGGATAGAGAAATGTTTGACTCAAATTGGATTCAACTCATGGCCCAAGGCTCTAGAAATAATAAATAGAAAAGGCAATTGCTTCCTTTACAGCCATCATCTCTTCTTGCACCCCCCAACAGTGGAATGAGTAAAATGGCCTTTTAAAATCCTTATTCTTTTTGGAAAATGCTATTCAGAATGTTTTAAAAATCTTCCAAACAACCCATCTCTGGAAAAGAGACTCTAGGAAAAATCATATTCTACAGGATTCTGGAATGCATTCTTACCTATTTCGGAATAAAGAATCTGAAATTTTCAGGTTACTTGTTCTGAAACACTCCAAAGAATATTTTTCATTATGGAATAAATTTGCTCGAACATTTAAAATCTGTTCCAGAATTGTTTTTTTCTTTCGGAATAGTCTGAAGAACTCACACACACACTGACACACTTCCTTCTCTGCAAAGCAAAAGAATGTTCTCCAACCTCCCATTCTGAAATCTACTACACAACACAGACAGCTTTACATTTTTCATCCCAATCCAAATTATATTATAGGCATGACGAGACTTTATCTCCCACTCTATCTAATTCTGATACATTTCCTTTGTTTATTATCAAATTGTGGCAAATGAATTGGATCGAACGCTTTTTCTTGGCGCATGCTCTCTTCAGTTGCACCACTTTGAACGTAGCAGTAGCAGTGAACAATTCTAGGATTATATGAACAAACAAAGCTCTTGAGGTTCATTGCTTTCTATAGTTGTTGTATACAAGCACTAGTACAATAAATGTTTTTTTTGGTTAATTTTTGGGATCAAATAGAAACAGGGATAATGTTCTCGTGGCATTGAGCTATCAATTGCAGGCAAGGGTTTGCACACAAGATAGATGTTACTGCTGCATTCAAGCACTTGTTCATAATCCGACCTGACAAAAAAAATGAATTTGAAGAAAGCAAAACAAAAAAGACTGAGAAGGTCTTGCGATTTGTTTCTTCCATATTGAAGTTTGGGGAATCTTTGATCTGGGAGTCTTCTTATATAAGCTTGATAAGATAATCATAGTAGAATAAGCTTCTTCCCATTCTTTTCTTTATTAAAGGCATGAAATATCAGACACCAACAACAAACAGGACCATTTTTATGAAAAAGTTCTTTCTCTTTTATATGTATTAAAGAAATGAAATGTCAAACCACACAAGGTTGAGGGAAGAGAGTCTAGCCAAACAACATGACAATTTTTTGTGAAAAAGTTCTCTCTTTCATATAACTGTAAGACACATTTCTTCCTTTTCTTTTTGTCTGGCTAACTTGAATAAATCAGATGGAGGAAAACCAGTGTATTCAAACTACACTGTTTTGCTTTTTATATAGGAGTTACAAAATAAGGTAAGAAGGCACTTACCATGAACCCTAATCCTAGAGGTGGGTACATACAACAGAAATAATAATGAAATAACATTACATTTTAACAAGCTACTTTGGCATTCGTGCTGATTAGCTAACTTTCTTTTTTCATTGACTTGTACAAAGTTTATAGCTATATCTACTTCACAAATGCAAACATAATATTTAGAAAGATAGAAAAATATATGATTGTTGAATCACTTAGCTGTTTTCTGAAAGCAGTTAAAGGTTACAAAACACTTTGTCGAAGATTATAATAGAGATAGCATATAACACAATTCTTTATAATTCTTTTTATGAAAAGCGGTTGTGGATGGTTTTATTAAAGAGAAACTCCTTAAGGTGCGAACGCTTATGTATAAAAACATTAAGACAACTTATATTAAGCATATATGGCTGCTTGCATACATAACTCAAATATTTCTGAGTAATCACACTACAATATGTATGTGCGTTTTATGTACTTTTCTAGTCCAAAAACACTTAAGTCATGTTGGGAAGTCTCAAGTTGTCTACCTCAATTCTTCGAGTGTAACTTCGCTTCGTGTCAATTGTTTTTAAGATGAAATCTATCATGATATCAAAGCCAATAGATCTTGGTAAATTGCTCATCATGATAGACTCACCTGTTTCAGCGTGCATCTAAGGCGGGGTATTGTTCAGCCGTCCAGCATTACCTACTTCAATTTTTGAGTGCAGCTTATAAATATATGTTCACATAATATAAATTGATTTTAAGGTGAAATTTGACAAGTCACTCCTTAAAAAATAAAACTTCCGAGGACTTTATAAATTTTAAAATTTTTATCATACAATTTTTAGGGATCAAATGCTTTATTTGTATTTGGTTGCAACTATAATTATAATTTTCTTGTCCGCATTTAGTATGCTTAGGACTTAGTCCATGCATGCTATACCTTTCCCAACAACATTAGTGGGTGTATACTTTTTTTGGAATTAACTGGCCATAGGATTTAGAAGGGGCTGATCTGCGCAGGAAGTTTTGGATCCATTTGCCCTATTTGCTATCCTTTTAGGGTGGCCTTCTTCATGGCATGTAGCCATTTCCTTTCCTGACTAGTTGAATCCTGTGTTCTGGGATTGCTGTCAAGCATAGGTCTGTTTGCTCGCTCGTGTGGAAAATATCATCGTTCTAAATTTGTGGTAGGAAAATGTGTTTTACATGATTTGAAGATATTGAACCTAAGTCATATACGAAGCATAGGAATCTGGTGCAGGGTTAAGACCTTAAGTCTCTAGTACAATGACTAGCTTTTGTGGTGTGGTTCTCCCAAGGTTATTATCAGCCTTTCGTTTTGTGAATAATTGACATTTCTATTGCATCTGATGGTCACCAACTAGGAAGCAGGTGGGAGATTGTGGTTTAAAACCCATTCATGCACTGCCACTCTCCGTATGATTTTTCATCTAGTAGTTGGTATGCCACACGGTGTGTCTGACAATTTCAACAATCATCAGTGTGTTCTATATTTATTTATGATTGATAACTCATTGCTTCTTGTTTTTAAGGTTTGGCTGTTGGTTTACTTAATCACAACCATGTCTATTAGTTAATTGAGAGTGAAGTTTTCGTGTTTTTTGTTTAGCCAGCCTCACTTGAACAGGATTTTCTCTTTATAATGGGTTTTCCTATGATATTGAAGCTTAGTATTATTTAGTTCGTATACGGTATACATACTTCTAAAACATGAAATGCCTCGGTGTTCAAATTTAAATATGGTGCCTGTTGCATTTTCTGGCTTTTGAATATTCTCTGCTCTTTAATAATAATGCATGCTCATTTCTGACATGATTCAAATTTGTAATTCTGGACAGGAAAATCAACCATTCTTAGATTGCTATTCAGGTTCTTTGATCCTAATTCTGGAAGTGTAAGATATGAATCAATTGATCTAACTGTCGTGAATTTAAGCTATATTGCCATGATATAAATGACATGCAGTTTCGTCCTGTCTCATTTGTACCATGAGAGGCCTGATTTTTAACACCTGTGCTATATAGTTCTAAAGATGTGTATAGGCGTCAATAATGACTGAACTATATAAATTGAGGTTAATTTGGTTTGTTACTTATCCATGGATACTTGACATGTAATAAAGCTAAATGTTTTGGTTCTGATAGATGGATTTATATTCCATTATAACTTAAAGAACATTAATCTAAGTTTAGCTTGCTTTAGTTTACAAATAAATGATCCTTTGCATGGAGCTTATGCATGAACTTTGAATTCTTCAGACTCTTGCCATTTTTATCGTTGAAACTTCTGTTTCCTTTATGAATTTCTAGCCAGTAATAGTGAGTACTACTGATCACTTCTTGCAAGCAGGTTGTCTTTATAATTAAGGCTTTAGATAGCCCAATGGCAGTTTTTTTATCTGCAATCTTTGTAATTATGCCACGAATTGCTCATTGTCTTATATTGTTAAATTAGACATTATTTTTCTCTCATTCTCCTTTTTTCTCGAACCTTACAGATAAAGATAGATAATCAAGATATTCGGGAGGTAACCCTTGAGAGTTTGCGGAAGTCCATTGGTGTTGTTCCACAAGATACTGTAAGTTGAACAAACCACATATCTCTAAAATCTCATACATGTTTCCCCTGCCAGATGTTGGAAGTTGTGGAAACCTAATTGATTGTGGACAGGTACTTTTTAATGATACTATATTTCACAACATCCACTATGGTCGGCTTTCTGCAACAAAAGAGGAGGTAACTTTTACTGTAATGCTGTATCTCTGCTTGCTTCTTCAACTTGCAAATTTCCACTGCTAGGTTCCAAGTTTTATTTATTACTATATGGATACAGGTCTATGAAGCTGCTCAACAAGCAGCGATTCATAACACTATCATGAATTTTCCTGATCAATATTCAACTGTTGTCGGAGAGCGAGGGCTCAAGGTGATAGAAATTTCTTCTTTTTTAAAATATACGTTTCTCAGTATTGTTCTTCTGGGTAATAACTTGTTCCAGGTTATCGAGGATTATGCATTGCAAATCTGAGATCACTGAAATAAACACCCACAATCTAGATGTATTGAGAAAATCCGATGTTAATAACTTATAAAAGGACATGACAATTAATTTAAAACGGACATGGATGCATTGCTTAAAGAAATTAGAAAAGAAGTTCTTTAAGTGAGAGGAGATGTGGCCTTTGTGGCTAAAATTTCCATATATCTATTTAGGTTGTTACAAAAGTCATACCTGACATTTTAGATTAAAGTGTTAAATAGTATTAGAGGTATGTACTTATATTTTGTTATGTACAATAAAGCAGTTAGTTCCTCTTCTGTTGTTGTTAACTATAAATGTGCATGTAATGTTCCTCTTTCACAGGTTAATAAAATGTATGCAGTTTAGTTTGTTACAAACTTCTCTCTCTTTCAGTTTCTTTTACAAAGATCTGATTATAGAAGATGTAAAAGATTTACCTAGGGATCTTATTATGTTTGTGAGTGTTGTAATGTCTTACCTTGAGAAATACAATCCCATGTTCTTACATTATTTTTTTTTTTTCAAATGATAGAAGTCTACAATGAAAAACTCTTAAATTTTTACTTATGGCTTTTCTTATTAGTTGAGTGGTGGTGAGAAGCAACGTGTTGCCTTGGCTCGTTCATTCTTAAAAGCACCTGCAATTCTGTGAGTATTCTAATCATTTTATCTACTTGACACTTTTTCTTGTGTGTGGCTTGTATTTTTATATTTACCACGTTTCAGACGAAAATGATTTGTCTTTGTGGACTGAAATTATTTTAATGAATTTGTCTACTTTCTTTCCAAAGATGTAATCAAATCATTTCTATAAAATGTGTTTATTGAATTACCTTTCCTCAAGAACAAAAAGATTACACTTGAACTAAGTAAGGAAATAAAAATAAATAAATTATTGATGACAATCACACCAATTACATCTCCTCAGCTTTATTTTTAAACAATTAAACTCTTTAAAATAAGGAAATAAATGTTAAAATGAATAAGAAAATTCTAAATATATTCTTATCCTAATAATTCCCTATTTAATCCTCTCCCCCTCAAGTTGCTAAATGACTGTAGATCATTTTCAACTTGATTACAAGATTTTGAAATCTACCCTGAGGAAGTCCTTGGTGAAAATGTCTGTTATCTGAAGTCATGTAGGGATATAGGTTGTTGTAATCACAAGGCCTTTGTCAATTTCAATATGTTTGGTCTTATCATGTTGTACTGGAATATGGGGTAATGTTCATGATTGACTTGTTATCTATCTTTATTTTTTTAAGGTCATCTAGTGTAATTTTCATCCAGAGTCCTTCACACACACCTTGAGCAAGGGCTCGAAATTCAGCTTTTGCATTGGAAAGAGATACTATCATGTTTTTTCTTTCTCCATGTTACCACTCCAAGAAACACAGTATGCCGAAGCTGATTTTCTTAGTAACATAACCTGTATAGTCTACATTAGTATATATTTTTGAGATTAAAGTGTCTTCTTTCCTGAACAATAACCCGTTTCCTGCACTTGGCGTGAAGTACTAAAGAATTTTGTTAACTGTTTGGATGTGTTTTTTTCTTGGATCATGCATAAATGGGAATGTTGAAATTGTGACTTGACTTATTTTACTTAAAATTTGCCTCTTATTTTGATGTATTATCAAGTTATAACTATAAATACGGTTATGGTAAATAAATAACCTATAGGTCTCTACTGAGATATTGTGGTCATGCTGCATTACTGATTTAACAATCTGATCGAAATTATTAGATATATAGTCTGCCATTCTTCAATCATGGGAGATCCCTGTGATTCAGATAAAGTGAGAAGCATCATTGTTTGTCACCATAGAATAAATAAATGTTAGTGATGTTTATTTTAATTGCTCCCCTTTGCCCTTGTCCTGTCTCGCTACCAGGTTGTGTGATGAAGCTACAAGTGCTCTTGACAGCACTACAGAAGCAGAGATTTTAAGTGCATTAAAATCCGTAGCAAAAAATCGGACTTCCATATTCATTGCTCACAGGCTTACCACTGCAATGCAGTGTGATGAGGTAATCTCTATCTACTTTTTATGTCCTTAAACATTGCTTAGCTCCTAGATTATGTGTTTCCTCATGTGAACCTGTTATAACAAACTTTAAGTTTACATAGATTGCTCCAGAACAGTTACTAATTTTTTTCTAATAGTAATAATGTATATGTTGAAGTTGGACACATCATAAAAAAGGCACATTTCATAACAGTAGATATATGATGATCCCCAAAGAAAACCTGTGTATGTTCTTTGAACAGTACATTATTTACATCAAAAGCTTTATTTGCCATTGTTCAGATTATTGTTCTGGAAAATGGGAAGGTGGTTGAGCAAGGACCACATGAAGAGCTGTTATCAAAAGCAGGAAGATATGCACAACTGTGGGGACAACAAAATAACTCAATTGATGCAATTGATACAGCCATTGATGTAGGAGCACAATAAGTGATAGAAAGCTTCTCCCTTCCTCTCGGTGAGAGAAAAAGGCATAATGCAATGTTAATAGTCCATAACTTCATTACAATTTTGAAGTTTTGTGATCCCTAAGTCTGTTGTAAGCTTTTCTTAGCCTCTGTAGCACATTTTGTATTGTTTAGCTAGGCCAATTCTGCAGCAAGGAATATCTTAAGTCATTTCATGGGAATATCAATTCTTTGTACCAACATATGTAAGTTTTTGGTCTTCAAAAGCAACACTTGTATACGTCAGTCCAACACAGTTTTTGGTCTTATGAGCTTTCTGCTTACAGCAAGAGTTTGTATTATTGAATTTGAATTACAGACTGGGGTATCTATTGTTGCATAAACAAAAGCACTTTCAACTAAATAAATTAATTGTATTATTTGGTTAATGTAAGTCAATATATGTAGTTAACGCCATTATACCTTTTTCCTACAAAATTAGGTATTTTTCTTCAAAAATAAAATTTGTAAATTTGGGGGTTTGGTTGATTTGAATTGAAGCAATTTGTACTTGATGGAGTTAGTTTGGAAATACAAAACTAAAGTTCAAACAGATGAAAATTAATTGTTCTGAATTTCATTTTCTTTTTCTGGAATCCAATTTAAACATACTTTTGAGCACTGTTAGAATGCTTACCATGCAATGATATTATATGGGTCTTACCATCCATATAACTTTTTAACAACTCATTTTATTTTTCAAATTTTGTTCTAATAATAAAGTGCTTTAAGAACCAACATTTTCATGGTATACACCTTTAAAAAATTACGAATCTTGTATTTTAAAACACAGTATCTTTAATATTCAATTTCCAATTTTAATAACCCACTATATCACATCAATTTGCTCTAATAAGAACTTTTATAAGAATTAGTGCTCAAATTAATAACCTTCTTAATACCTTTAAACTCTATTTTTTCTTACAAGATGCACTAGAAAAATTAGTTTTTGTTCTATATTTAGACAAGAACACAACAAAGTCTATTTTCCGTTAAATATTTTCATCAACAAATAACATCATGTAAAACATTTTTTTGTCAACAGACCGCTAGGATAACTAAATAAAACTTTATAGATATACATTACTTTTACTAATTAAGTTGTGTGAAATTTATTTTGTTGATATTTTCTTATAAAATTGAAGAGGGACATCTCTGTTTATTAGCGGATAAAATAAATAAATAAATACTGATATTTAAATTTATATGTTGTCAAATTTAGATTTTATCATTATCACGGGATCTATTTGGAATTTTTTAAGCAGATAATATTTACGTTTACGTTTATGTCTGAGTGTTGTGCCCCACCCCTAAAATTAACACATCAAGAAAGAAATGTAATATATATTTCTCTACTATATGATGTGAATTAATAAAGGAAGGAAAGGCAAAATGTGAAGATCAAACCAGCCAACCCTAATATATATATATATATATATATATATATATATATATATATATATATATATATATATATATATATATATATATATTCAAGGACGATCCATAATAAAGATACTTATATACATTAAATTATGATTTATAAATGAATAATTTATCCCGTCGCATTTTTATGCCAAAGAGTTATTAGGGCTAAATATGTTTTTATCTCTTAAGTTTAAGTGAATTTTAGAATTAGTCAACTTTGGACCAATTTAGTCATTTATCTTCTAAAATATGTGAATTTAGTGATTTTAATCAAATTTTGTTAGGTTTATTTGACGTTTCGTCCGCATTTCAGTATTGTATTTGAGTTGTTTGACACATTTTTTCTTTAATGTTAAGTCAAATACTATTATGAATGTCAAATAAACTTAACAAAATTTTATTAACAGGACTAGATTCACATATCTCAAAGAATAAATGATTAAATTGGTCCAAAGTTTCAAAATGAATTTATTCCAAAATTCACTAAAAATTAAAGGACAAAAACATATTTAATCCAAGTTATTATTTTGAGGATCATTTTCTACTATTTCAATTTTTCTCGTCATCCACAGAATCTAAAACAATTCATACTTAGAAGGAAATTTCAATTTTTTCACGTATTTAATCAATATTGATTTGGTGATGCACTTCCCGATGTTTTCTTCATATATTCAGTTAAGTACATATTCTGATAACGTGCTTCTATTATGCATAACTTTGCACAAAGGGTGTTGTTAATCGCACGAACACAAGATGCTTGAAGAAATGAAAAACATTATCAGTGTTCTTTCAGTGGTAAAATTATAGTTGTGTGCTCTTCACAGAAGGTTTTTGAAGATGTTTCTGACCCTTAACATTTTCAGGAGTAACTTTCTTCCGAAACAGTCCCAGATAGAGAAGGAGGAAGAAAGCAAACAACTGCAGCCGCAGCAGAGGATGCAAGTTCCTAAATTTGCTGGTAAGGAATTCTGGTGAATACTTAACCTTTATGATTATGTTATTAGGCTCCATCTCCTACAAATGATTGAAATTTCTGCAACGAATTCAAGATTTGTGACGTTTGCTGCTCTCGTTTTTCAATTGAAGTGTTTGCTAAATTCTTGCAGTTTCTTTGTTAAAGAATCCATGATCATACAATTAATTAAAATGTTTTTTAATATCTCTTTGTTTGAATGATTAAGTGCAACTAATTTTATTTTCTATCCTTGATACAGGTGAAAACAAAGATATGGGACACTTGAGGAAGAAAATGGAGACAATTCACTGTATGGGACACAAATGTTCCCGAAAGAAACACTACTACTCTCGGAAGTGTCCTAAATGCGTTGAGATATGTGCATTTTATGGGACTGCTAAAAATCAAGATATAGAACTCCTAGAAAACAAAAACATCGTTGTAATAGAAACTTACCAAACTCATTCTAGATGTCTATTTTACACTGTAACAAGCACTTTCACCCAGTATTATACTTCTGCTACCTTCTCTAAACTATTGCACAAGTTGTAGAAATATATACATGAAGCGATTGAAATTTAATCATTATTTTTAAGTGCTCTTTAATTAAACTTGTATTTTATATATCATTTGTAAAAATTCAAACAGGAGTCAAATACATGCAGTATCCACTTTGCTGTTTATGTAATTTTATTTTCTGTACCCATCAGTTCTGCATGACTAGCTATAGTTTGAACTCTTCGTATTTGGATAAACAATGAATGTGTTCTGCCTTCCCTCCATCACATTTGTTTTCAATAGGTATACTTTCACATTATTTAGAGTTAATCTTTCATTATACAAATTCAATCATGGTTATATTATTAAAAGAGATTAAGGTTTGATTGGATAAAGATTGTTATTTTCCTGTGACATAAAATGTGAATGGATTCACCATTCCCCATTATCTATTCCTGTTGAACCTGAATAAGTTAGAAAAAAGACAATAATAATAATTCTCAATTGTGCAATTTTATTCATTACTTCTTCGTACACACATTTAGACTACGATTTCATGAACTTTATCACAAGACATTGCTAGTAACTTAAAACTAACTCGAAAAAGATCTAATCAAGTTTTTGAAAAAACCAGTACAATAATTTCTTTCATATGCAGACAGATTCTAATTTATGAAAAAACAAATACATATTTATCTATTACGAGTTCTTACATTTATTCAAATAAAGTCTAAACATTTTAAACTTCATTATAAAATAAAGACTCATGATTCAGCAGTAATGTTTAGATGTGTTTTAGACCTGAAAGAGGAAGATAAATTGTCCATTGCTAACTAGCACTATAAAACCAATGCATGATTTAAAATATATGTTTTATGTAGCAAAAACGATATATTATGGAAGCAGATTTGCAGTGAAAGATTCAAGTTGTCCCCTACTAATAATTAAACATTAATTATTGAAGTTCCATAAACGAGTTGATTTGGTAGGAGTGTGCTTAACTGCATACTAGACAGAAAGTATAACTGTAGTGACATCCACCTTAGCAAATAAAATCTGAAACCATGTTGTCTAGATTTTTGTTGTGTAGATTCTCCGAAGTTGATTCTAATGATAACAAGAGATTATTAATTTGGCTGAAACATAACCCTTTAGAATAAACATAAGGTTTCAGAGACTCCACAGTAGCAGTGACAAAGACAGCTCAAAAACACAAGTTGAAGGTTTAATAATATTAAAAATTTAAAACCTAAAAAAGAGTATAATCCAAGTGAATAACTCCCATTGCCCTTTTACCATATTTATGCATCATTGATTACCCAGCTGCCATCACACTCAGCAGGACCACACCACCACAGGTGAAACCCCACACTTCAGTATTTAATGTACTGCCACTTGGACTGTGAGTGGTGTCACCATCCTCAAGTCTCTTCGTGAAAAACGAGGACTCGGTCCATGTTAGATTCATGGACTCAGACAAAATCTTCAAAATATTACGCATTATCATCAGTTAAGATTCATAAAAAACATCATGTGACTCTTCACACTCCAGACAGTATTAACCCTGCTCTTGCTAATGCTGCTTCTGAACACCTTAAACACAAGGATATTAATCTTGGCTTATAAACCCTAAAATCATTTGAGAAATTTGGCAGTGAAAACACAGCACTGTTCATGGCACATGCAATGTACTCCATAATGGGGTTTTTATTTATGTTATACTCTTATTGCTTTTCTTTGTCCTTGTTCCCTTATTGTTTGTCCTATGGAATGCAAAACCCTCTCCACCAACCTTGTTGGTTGGCTTTTCAAGCTCAGCTTTCTCAGATAAATCTTAGTGATTGAAAAAGCTTTCTGAGACCATGCACCCCACTTCCTCATGTACCACAAAAATTGTTTCACCATCTCTCTCACAACAATTCCAGCAGCATGCATATGATGCCACCCATGCACTCATCATGAGAACATTCAACATCTCACTTTGGACCACCCTTGATGGAGGATTAGTGTGAGTGAGGAGATGCTTAATTAAAGTATTTACAAAATGCCGTACCACAATGGAGACAAGTGCCACTTTTGTATTATTATTAAAAGAATTGAAAACTTTTAACTAATATAAACTCTCCAAAAATCAAATTGTCAAATGGTTTTTCAACACGTGACATGCAACTGATTATAAAATATTAAACAAATGACTCACACACGTCCCTGGACAAACATGAAGGAATAGTGGTCCTGCATTAACATCATCAACACTGAGCATGATTATAAAAAAATAATATATGGGGATTCTAACAAAAGGGAATAGGAGAGGAAAATCCACTTCAGATTTAAGAGCACTTCACTTCATGACTTTAACACATCACATGCCCATTTATCAAAATATCTAGTATTAAATCAATACATAAAAAAAAGTAAGAGATCCAGTTCAATTGTACTTTCATCTCGATCTCCTCAAGTAACTAGCCTAGTTTTAGTCCAGTTATACACATGCAACCCTATATAATAATAACATGCCCTTTTGGAAGTATATAGGAATACCAAGCCTATTTATCATTATTTCTTAATATGAAGCTCCTCTATATATGAAACTCCTGAGCTGAGGCTTAAGATGGTACTGTACTGTGACATTATCCTCAAAAACACATTATAAGTAAACAAAACAAACATGGACCATGATTAAAACTTCTGTCAATGTCATTACATCAGAATAGTGTAATACTATCAACCAGACCATTTTTTTATACACTTTCATGAAAAAGAAATTGAAAGTAACAGTTGTATAATGTATTAACAGTGCACGGTATTTGAAGAGAAAAATTAGAAAAAATAAATCTTGCGAATGTCAAAGAAACTAGAAGGTCCTAGCTCCAAGTTCCAATCAGTAGCTAGGGTTGTAGACCCAGCCTAGTGAACAGTGATGATACACAAAAAGGCAGGGTCTGTGGCGCCGATTGCACGGCTGATATTTAATTATATTTAATTAATTTCAGGCACTGCAAAACTGGTCAGAGTACAGAAGATTGATCAGTTATGCAATTATTATTACAACAACGTTACTCCAAGAAGAAAATATGAAAAAAGAGTATGACACAAATGTAGATTGTCAGTCTATAAACAGCTATATAACAGCCTCATTCTCAAGTAGTAATATCATCAATCACATAGATATAAATTAGTAATTTATAATATTTGTTCTAGATATTATAGATTATTTATATGAACTACTGTCTTGCATTCAAGGAGTTGTTTGTTTTCTTCATCTTTTATGACAGTTCTCTGGTAAAAGCACTACCTGATAAATGACACATAAAAATGTAGTCCCTGTAAGCAGAATCATCACCATTAACCTGCCATCACGATAATGACACTTACTGTTTGCCTTCAAGAGCCTCCTCCTATAAGAAAAATGCATGAAAAGGAAAATGTAATAATGTTTTCATGTGACCAGTGAAATGTTTTCTTTTGTTGTCATTTGGGAGTAAAGTGAGTGTCGCACTACAATCAATGTTGGCATGTTTCTAAGATAAATCTGGGAGAGATGTATAACGAATGATAATGCACTTGTATGTGTTACCAATTCTCACTTTAATAATTTCTAGTAAGAATATATGTGTATTACAAGAAACTCTTACTCTGTAAATACATCCAATACGAGTCTACCATTTTCACCTTTGACATAATGTATAAAATACTTTTAAAAACCAATAAACTGATTTTAAGTTCTCTCGCTGAATATGTCAAAATTCTATACATGGTTTTCTTGATTAACAATTGTCCAACTGCCCCATAAAAAATTCATCCCTTATGTGTTTTCCTGTGTTCTATTTAGTATAAGTAAAAGAAAATAAAAATTAATATGAATAAATTATTAAATGAATGGAAATTATAGATGTCTAGCCAACAAAAAATCATAAAAATAAGTTAAAACCAGTAAACTAGATTTCACCATCTTTTAAGACTATATTCTTATTCATTACCCAACATTTTACATTATTTTTATCCTTACCAGGATACAGAATTTACTTCTACTGTTTCTATCACAAAATGGTTGTTTGCAGTAAAAATTTGCAATTACATTTCTGTGTGCATGAGTACAAGAGTTATAACATAAGCCATTGAATTTAAGTCAAGAGTTTTGTTTAATTAGATTGCATATATTAGACGAAAAATAAACGTAAAAGATGTCAATTTCACAAGTAAAAATTCACTTTGTAGACAGGCAACTATTTAAATACCCTATAGAAAAAATATCACGACAAAATTTTGACCTTCTAATAGTGTTGTTATATTGGCTAAAATTTATAAAAAAGAAAAAAAAAAAACCTTTTACATGGAAAAAATATTGCACAATCATAAATTGAGGGTTATTCCCTTAATTTGAGGTACTAAGGGTAGTTATAAATTTCCTTACTTTTTTTCTATCTGGTAGGTCTTAAGATGGATCTATTACCTGCAATTTGTGGACTAAACTTGCAATATGAACTAGCCATTTCCAAAAGTAAAGTGGATTAAACTTATAATCCAAAGAGACATAGATCAAATTTCCAACACAAAATGAAGTACAATGATTAGATTAGTAAGATGCATGCAACAATAGCCAGGAAAATAAATCAAAATAGAAAAGTAGCAGCCCTGCAAAAAATTTGCTGGAAAATAAATCACCAAAAAAAATACAATTTAATGATATGATCATTTGCACAATGAGAAATTCCATGAAGGTTTAGAATGGAGACTGAAAAGCACATCCTGAGCAAGATTCTGTCAGGTGCAAATACATATAAGAGAAACTAAACCCGAGAGAAGATAACATTATAAACAGTTAGAGGGAGCTCCCTTCAGTCCAAGCACAGACAAGAAAAGGAAGAAATTTAGCTCCTGCATCATTCAGACATTCACAATAGCATACCATGATGTCAGATCTATTGTGTTTGAATGAATGAGTCAGCAGCTAATTCAAACCCCTCACCCATCCATGAGTGGACTGAAGGAAGCTCTCTTCAACCATTTCTAATAATACCTTCATCTTACACATTCATCTGATACAAACTTTAATACCATATGCAAAGTCTATCAAACAACATAAAACTTAACAAAAACGATATCACTTTCAACCACAACTTTGCAGAATATATTTAGACTTCAAAACACCATGGATGATGAGTTAGATCTTTACTAAATAAGTGAAAATAATCACACTTGTCACTGACACAACAATAAAATGATAGAAACAGAATTAACAGTGTCACTAAAATCTTTAAAAGTGAACTCACTGATAATTTCAAAAGCAATCTAGTAAATTAAGTTTTTTAGTCAGTAGACACTACATGCAGTCTTTAATCATAGCTTCCGATTCATATGTAATAATATAAGGTATTTCAGATGTATTTCATAAATAGTTTTGGCTTGTGTATTTCTGCAAACCTTACTTGTTGAAGGTAAAATCAGATCATTTCACAAGAGAAAGAATTATATTCTGCATAGAACCCTCATTTGAATATATGTTTATAAATTAGGAATTACAAATTTACAGCACCCTCAAATGACAGAGAAAGTAATGCATTTTATCTGAATCAGCATCAATTTTACAACTTCAATTAAATGACTTCCAAAATATGGAGAAATGTACTCTAGCAAGGAACCCTAACCCTAAGTGTTAAAGCAACAGACAAGAAAATCTGGACACATAACACATTTTCAAAAACTTTCAGGATCAATTACTTCCAGAATAATAGAATAGTGTGTACCCTTGTTTCCAGCCGATCCATGCACGGGTGAAGAAGCATCAACACATACATATTACGAATGCGACCAATTAAGCAAAAACCAGAGCTTCTTTTCTCTATTTGAACACGAATATGCAGTGCCATATTCATAAGCAGAAAAATTAAAAGGTCAACTTGTGTGATATAATGCAGATAACATGCAGAAACAAACAGATAAAGCAACTACACTGCATCTTGCACTTACACCTTACCATTATCAAAAAGTTCTACAATCTGAAGCTTGAACATGAACACGAGAAGAAGCACTGCTAAAAAATGGGAAGCAAAAGGGATGAAGAAAACAGAATTAGAGTAGCGAAATGAGTTGTAGAAGTAAATTAAAAAGCTAGATGAAAGAGTGGAAAAGTGAGAAAAGAGAAAAGAGGGAGAGAGATTTAAAGGGTGAGAAGCAGAAAGCAGTGAAGAGAAGAGAAGTGAAGGTGTGTGAAAGAAGTAGTAGCAGAGAGAGAGGGAGAGAGAAAAGGATGGGAAGTGTCACTGTCTTCATTATAGTCAGAGAAAGGAAAGCGATTGAAGATCTCATAACCACACATACAAATCTGGCAAAGCACTGTTTCCAAAAGAAAAGAAAACAAAGGTAAGGAAAAATCATCTTTATCTTTTCCCAGCAAGGGAATTGTTTTGCAGGAGACTTTTGCAAACATGATAAGATAGATATAGAGAAACACAAGTAGGGCGTTTTTCTTTCTTGTTTCTTCTTCCTTTGTGATAAGAAAGTGATGAAGCTCCTCCTCCTCTTATACACACACCCTCTTTCTTTCCCTCCCTGAAAACTGAAAGAGACTCTTACCACACACACACACATAAAATCCAACCTACCTGTACTGTTTAAGTACTGTAAAGAAAGAGATAAATAAATAAAAAGAATAGTGGGAAGAAAGGTGGGGTTTCTCTTTGCCCCTTTAACTCATTCTCTCTCATCTTTTCTGCCACTCAACTCTGTTGTGTTGCACACTATTTTCTATCACACCAACTATTATCATCGTATTTTTCAAACACTTTCTTTCAATCCAAAAATTTTATAAAAAAACCTACATTTTTATAACAATTCTTTACTTTTAGTTAAATTCAAAAATGTATTTGTATCTGTCAAAATTTTGCTTAAAAATTCTTCATATTATTTCAATTAATATGATTTAATAGTAGTTTATTTTTTTAATTCAAGTTTTAAATTCTGTAATGGAAAATGTGAACATTAACTGAATTTGGAAATGATCTTGAGTAGTAAAATGTTTAAGAGCACATACCTAACAACCATCTTAACCACATTGGATAATAAATAAATGTTTACTATTACAAATTCTTATATTAATATTTAACGTTATATTTTTTTTATTCTCTTAATTGATGTAAGATTTATTTAAGATAAAACATTCTAAAAACTGTTCCCAACAATTAAAATGGTTCAAAAGCATCTTTTTTAAAAGTTCTATTTTAATTATATGAAATAAGTCTAAATCATCATTCTTAAAAGTAGCGGTTGTAATAGATTCTTTAAAGCTTGTTTGAATTTATTAGTTCTATAAACTTGTAAAGTAACTTATATGTGATTTATCGGTAACTTATTTTTTGATTACCTGACTAAACTCTCTAAAATGATTTATTAAAAAAACAGAACTTGCACAAAACTATTAATGTTAATTTTAAATACCTAATTAAATTATTTAAATCTTAATCATAAATCTCACTCATAGCATATTAATTACACCACCAAGTTTTGTTATCCTTACACTCTTTTTTTTTTTAATTATACAAAAGTGTTGTATATTAATGATCTTAAAATAATATCTCGTTAGAAAACTTAAAATAAAATGTCCTGCAATCTGAAAAAAGTTGAAGTGTGAATTTGATTTGAGGAATTTAAAAAGTATATAATGAATTGTTGATATTATTCGAGTGTTTAATAATATAATATGGAATGATGTGCAACTTTTTGGGGTCTACTTTTTTGTACACAAACAAAGTGGTTGTACATAGGGAGTGATGCTGAAGATTGATGGGTTTGATTTGAAGTCACTAATTAATCTGACGGAGAAAAAAATGAAGCAAAAGGGTACATTCAATTGTCCAATTTAAAATAACATGACTCACCTACCTGCCACTCATCAACACTGTTTCCCTCTCGCTCCATTCAACCACACTCACGATTAACATTTTCAACCACACATTTAAAACTCATCTTTCATAAATAATTCTTCAATTTTTTTTACTTTTACTCGATATAAAATTCACGCTCACTTTCATTTCTAACATAATTTAAAATAACGCAAGTGATTTTTGAGATTAATTTCTTTGGATTGAATCAATAAAAGTAAAAGTGTAGAAAAATGTGTTAAATGCCAGTAAAGTTGCAGGTTTGAGATTGGATAAGTGGAGAATCTATTTAACGCGAAATCCCAAAATTATGAATTTTAAATTTGTTTTATCATTTACGATGGGGATTTTTTTTTTAGCCAAATTCGTTTTAAATGTAAAGATTTGAGATATATAATCTTAATTTCCTTTTTATTATAAGTATGCTCCCTTTATAATTATTTTCCAGGAATCATTTGAAAATTAGTCTTCTCTCACTTTGTGGTTCGGAATTTTGCTTGAGGTTAAGTTTGAGTTGTTTAAGGTTTGGTGGGGGATGTGGGTCGTGTTATTGAGGTTGTTGGATAAATGAACCGAAAAAGAAAGGTGTAATAACATCTTTAGGATCATCAGAGGAAAAAATATATTTATTTACGGGTTTACCTGAATGAAGATATTCATAAACAATTTTAACAGAACACTAACATAAATACAGGTGCGGTGCGACGGTGCTGGCATGTATATATATTTTTTAAATATATATAATATTATATTAGTAGGTGATGATATTATAATGTTATTAAATTAATATATAAAATAAAATTATATTTATTAAAAATAAAGTAAAATATATCAGAAAAGGTGAGAGAACAACTATTAATATATAAAGATAAAAAATAGAAGAAGCAAGATATAATAAATATAAGAAAACATTTGAGAAGTTAAATATAAAAAAAAAGTATAATAATAGAATGAAAACAACGTAGATTTGTTAGAATGAAGGTATATGCGATGACAACAAAAGGAAAAGGACTATCCTACTATGAAAAAAAAAATTGACAAACTTTGACAAAATTTTCTTTTCAAACCCTTTCTCTTCCATTCTTGAGCAACACCAAACTTTCCTTTCATCCAATGAGGTGTTGTCAGGTTAATATTGTTAAAAGTTTGTCGAGAGCACTTCATTATCAAATAATTTTATAAGAGAAAATAGACAAAAAGACATACTTTATGCTCTTCTTTTGAAAATATATTTATAATGTTGATTATTAATTTCATCATTTCACTTACTATAATTAGTAAATTATAACTTTCTTAATAAATTATAATTAAATGTTAGTAACATGTTAGTATACTAATTTTGATAATTTTTAAATTGGTTTTAACCATTTTTTTTAAATATGTCTTTAAATTGATTTTAAAAAATTATTATTTGGTATTTCATATTTTATTCAATAAAAATAGAAAAGATAAATGTTTGGATTATATTCTATAAATAAGTAAAAAAAAACTTCAAGATTTTGAAAAATTGTCAATAGGGAAATCCTGTACAAAATAAGTACAAAGTTGCATGTCCAAATCAGATTCGAGCCATTTGTACAGGGAAGCACATTTTGTCCAATAAATAATGTTGTTTTTGCCCATCAAATTATATTGTTTTAGCCTAGCGAACTGACAACTTCAGAAAATCTATAAATTGAGGGTTTGACAAAGGTCAAATACACACTTAGAGATAAAGAAACTTGATATCTCTACACTTGAAGGTAAAATGGGCATTCTGAAGGTTTTAGACATTCAATTTCAACATCAATTTTGTATTCAGTGTGTATGAAGTAGCTAACTTCCTCATTCATGAGAGTGAGGGATATTGTATTCTTAATTCTTTATGAATTCTACTAATCGATATAATTTTTTTATTCTTTTCCATCACTCTTGTGTCTTGCTTTATCTGCATGACAATTAAATTAATGATTGTATATTTGTGGGTATCTAATCATTTAACACGATATTATAACCTAAATTAACTAAGTTATTGTGCATCTAAACATAGAGTACATCATTGGTCATTCATAACATATCAGAATTGTTATCATTAATGCGAACTCTTAATAAGGAAATGTCTAAGACAGTAGGGTTCTTATTAAAATTTAGACTTGCCGCTAAGACATTAGTAGGACTTGTTACATAAAGTGTGGATGCTAGAGTCGAAATTAGAAGAATATTGTTTAGTGTTTTTGCTTTGAATTGGATCATGAAACAAAATGTAACAGAATATAAAGTCAAACGAATTTACCTAATTTTTTCTAAAATAAAGTCATAAAATTATTGATTCGAAAATTTTCTTTTTCCAAATGCGGATTTAATTAGGATGCGGACTTAACCGAATGTTTACTATGTTTACTGTATTGTAAACATTCGCTTAAGTCTGCATCCTGCCTAAATCCGTATTTGGATAAGGAAAATTCTCAGATCAATAATTTTGTGTTTTTATTTTCAGAAAAGATCACATAAAGTTACTTGACAATTATTTTCAATTTGTTCACATATGGTTGTCGATTGACCATTGTGTAAGATGCGACGAAGGGTGAAGAACACACTGTTAGCTTGATTTAACTGATCTGATGATAAATAAGGAGAATGTTTCAATTAAGTCATATGAATAACATAAAATAACAAGTTTCTCCCCTAACATATCTCTTATATCTCATATTTCTTATATTTTCATAATCCTTACAAATTTTCGACACTCATAATATTTAATTTTTTAATCATATGAACCCTAATATTTCATATTGTAATATGACTCATGAAATTTTATAAGTCCGCATCCCAATAAAATCCACATCAAACTTCCAAAATTAAAATACGGACTTAAACGAAATAAATTGGGCTCTTCCATTTTTTTTCTTTTTTCCATCTCTCCCTTCTCCTTTTGTTTGCTAAAATTAAAGTTTAAAAATTTTGGGAAAAAAAATTATTTCACCATTTTTTATTCATCATTAACTAAAAAACCTTTTTTTTTATTTTTTATTTTATTTTTTTAAAATAAATTTATTCAGATGGACAAGATCAGATGTTGACAATTGGTAACTAAAATACTTTATAAATTAGTCTTTAAATTAATCATTGTAATAAATCGATTTTTAAATTAACTACTAACGTTAGTTATCAAATGATTATTTTTCTCTAAATTTGTCTTAATTAATAATATTTTTCTTAGTAAAAAAATCTTAATATCTAATATTTATGACAAATTTAGAGATATGTAAATTATTTTAATTATCATTAATTTTTAATTTATAAATTGATATTTAAATTATTCCTAATTATTTATTATTACTAAAATAGTCATTAAGATTTTTTTTAAGTATATTGAATAAATTAATTTTCACAACTAGCCTAAATATCAATTTCTAAAACCGACATATGTCAAAATTGACCTCACACAGGTTAGTAGGATAACTCTATAATATTAAATTATCCCAAAACATTGAATATACATTATTCTGGTACTTAGATTAAATATTGGTGTGTGCTTTAGTTTTTGCTAACTCAATCAAAAAAGTATATGCAGGGAGACCTGGTTCCTGGATTCCTTATCCACGCATGTGATGATTAGTCACCAAATAACATGAATCAGGTTTCTTAATTTCCCAATCATTTTATTCCAAAATACCAACGCATCATGCGTTTCTTCGTCACACATACACGCCAAAGACACAAATCTATTTTTCTTCAAATTAATTATAGTGTTTTACCAGATTATGAGTTAATTATTATGATAATCCGACAAAAAAAGGGTAAGTATATGCTAGCCATTTGTTTTTGTCTGTACAATATCAGACCACAACTTGCGATGCTTACCATCCAACTCTCTGTCATGTGCAGAATATGTTTAAAAAAAAACATAAGTCATTGAATGTATATACTGTTTAACAACTCTCAAATGTTTACATTATGGGTATTTTTTATTAAATAAAATATAAAAATATAGATTAAGAGAAAATTGAGTCAAATTGAGTCCTTTTGTTCTCTTGAGGAGGAATGAAAGACTTGGGAGCTGATATGACTCCACAATTTGGATGTTAAAAAAATTTGTATCCGTAGATAAAATTCACAACAGATAAGAAATGAATATTGAAAATAGATACCCACAGGTAATGGGTATCGTTATACCCACATGTTAACGGGGCGGATACGAGTATCATAGTATTTGTATTCATGGATACCCGTACCCGTTATACTCTAATTTAAATTAAAAAAAATTATTAAAACATTAATATATTGATTTTGAATGAGTTATTTTTTATCAATTGGTTTTAAAAAACCTTAATTTATTTGTAATCTGTCATTCAACACTATTTAAATGAGTTATGTTCACTTTGTTTGGAATTTATAAAGGTTATACATAATATTTTTATTTGAATTTATTGTTAATTTTTTTTATTAAATATTAAAATTTTATTTTGTAAATACCCACGGGTACCCATAGATATCCGTGGATATAAAAAAAATATGCGAGTATCCGCATAACAGATACCTACACAGACATGAGTACGAGTACGGAATAGATCTTTATCCAGCGGATAGGATACGAGAGAGATATTATCCATACGCTACTCGTCCCGTTGACATCCTTACCCACAATAATGTTTTATAAGAAGCAAAAATAAAAAAATTCAAATACAATAACAACTAAATTACAAAATCTTATAAAACAAGTACATTGTAAATAATAACTAGTTGTTAATGAATCATGTACTATCAATTTTATGAGCTTATAATATATCATAACTACCAAATGTTCACAAACATGTACAACACTATTATTATTAAAATCGAATCGCAACTTAAATTAGGAGCACGTAACATAATTAATCTATAATATTCAGTCAATTTGGCTAGATTTAAACCAAAACAATGACAAATGCATTTTTTTTTTCAGTTTGATTGATATTTTTATCGATTTCGCAATTTTAAATTGTTAATTTCAAAGCGGTAAACATCTTCACTATTGTTCTAAAATTTAGAAAATATTAAAAGGTTTAAAACGTTAAATATTTTTCTAAATTTAAATATATATATATATATATATATATATATATATATATATATATATAGAGAGAGAGAGAGAGAGAGAGAGAGAGTGTGTGAGAGGACCAGTTCAAAGGTAAAGCGAATAAAACACTCGCTTTAGGTTTCAAGAATAAGAAAACCTTAAAAAAAATTTACTACTAATATTTCTTTATTAAATTATGGTTAAGAAAGAAAGACCTCAAAATTTTTTTAGTACTAATTAATATACCTTTATTAAACTAATTATAAAAAAGGCCTTAAAAAAATATTCTATTACTAATATAGTTCTATTAAATTAATTATAAGTTTATGTTTGGGAATAAAATTTAATTAAATTATTAGTAGTGTAAGTTAATTTTTATTAGTAGTAAAAGTGATAATGAATGAGTTAAAATATTTGTTTAGTAAATTATAATTTTGTTTACAAGAAAGATAATGATTAGTTATCTTTATTTTTGTATAATCAATTTGAATTTTATTTTCTTCTTTTGTCTCTCTATGACTTCTCTTATCTCTCTTTACTTTGTTTTTTTCTAATAGTATTTTTTTTAGGATTTTGGCAAATTATATCCCTTTAATCTCTTGAATCTCATGTTGTCTATTTATATTAATTTTGTCATCCTCATTTTTTGTTAGTATGTTTTTTATTTCTATTTGTGTTGTTGTTATTTTTATTTTGTTTTGGATTTATATTAGAATTAGAAATGTATTTATTTTGCCTAGTTTTTTTTTTGTTGATACTTTTAGATTTAGGAATTTCAAGAGTTTTTTTTTTCATATATATTGAGCATAAATTGATTTTTTTTTTACAAAACTATTAATTATATTATAGTTTAGTCTTTTGGTGGATAATAGATTAGCATAATTCAAAGTTGAGTTTTCTGTAGAAAGATAATTTAAGATTAGAAAAAAATGAGAAATATTTTTTTAATTATTTTTATTATTGATTAATTTTAAAATAAACAATTTTGCAAGTTTGAGATTGTACCAATTTTTTCATCCTTATCTTTTGTTAGTATGTTTTTTCTTTCTATTTGTGTTGTTGTTATTTTTATTTTGTTTTAGATTTATATTAGAATTATAAATGTTTTTATTTAGCCTAGCTATGTTTTTTTATACCTTTAAATTTACGAATTTTGAGATTTTTTTTTTTCATATATATTGAGTAGAAATTGATTTTTTTTTTACAAAACTATTAATTATATTGTAGTTTAGTCTTTTGGTGGATAATAAATTATTTGAAGCATAATTCAAAATTAAATTTTTGATAGAAAGATAATTCAAGATTTAAAAAAAAAAATATTTAATTATTTTTATTATTGATGAATTTTAAAATAAACAATTCTAAAAATTTGTGAAAAAATTAAAAATTAAAAACAAAAAAAATCTAAAATTTCAAAATACTGCAAATCTATTATTAAATTTATTTTTTTAATAACCAAAAATATAATTTATTATTTTAATTCATTCGTTTTATATATTCAACATAAGTTATATTCTTAAAATATTAGGATTTTATGCGAATCGATTATAGTCGAACACCGAATTTAGGACTTGCCTGCTGCTACTGTGCATATGACGTGTTGACATGTGTACCAAAGAGGTGACCAATTTCCAACAACCAATTGCCAAATACACCACTACTTCCATTAACAGATCCTAAAATTAAATTTTTTATTTAAGTAAATTTTTGAAAAATGTATATACTTGTATATTAGTTTTTCTATGTTAAATATAATTTTTTTATATATGACATATACCTATATAACTGAAATGCAAATAGGTTAAAATTTTAATAAAAAACCTCTCCCAGTCAAGCACTTATCTTTCACAAATCAATTTAAATATTTGTTGACACTTACGTGTGTGTAATAATTAAATATTCACAATTATTAACTTATATTAATAAAAAATATATATTTATTGATGATTTCAGTCCATGTAAAGAAGTATGGAACGAGAGTGATGGTGAGACAGACAAAGAGAATAATATACTAAAAATAGTCCATGAGATTGTATTGTATGATAAAAAAAAAAATTAAGAAAAGATTATAAATACTGTGTGGAAAGGAAAGAATATTATGATAAAAGAAAAAGAAGTAGAAAAGAAGACATTTTGTTGTGAAACGGAAGTGTTAGGTTGTTTTGTCGGTGGGTTTGAGGTTGCAATTGAGCATGGGATTTGGAAATGTTGCAGAGAAAGGAAAAAGTAGTGTAGACACGATCTTAATTATATAGGTATAGTGTTTGAAGGTGCACGAGTTGTCGTGAAATGAAATGGCAGTGTTGAGTTAATGATGTGGGGTTGGAAATTGATAACAGAGAAGAAAACATGCTTGAATGGTCAATTACCCTTTATCATGAACCATACATATTTCAAACATGGAGGCTGCTCTGGTTATTCATAATCCTTGTTCGATATTCAATATTCAATGATGTTCAACACAGAGCTATAGAAGGTATAAGAAAATCAGAAGTTGAGAAACAAGCTCAAAAGGTTAAGACAATACAAGCTTGCAAGTTCAAACCACCTTGCTTCGTTTACTACTTTCAGAATTTCGTGTTTTTCTAAGAACTCAATTCTTAAATTGGTATGAAAAAAAAAAGATTAATAGTTGATAGGTTTTCTTAATGTAGTGATTCTGTTGAATAGAAATAATTGAAATAAAAAAAAATTATTGACACCAATTTTAACGTGAAAGAGATTTGTGGGCAAAACACAAAATAGTGTAATTTTTCTTTTTTAAAATCACTGAAATGGTGTAAATTTTAAAAACTTACAAATATAATAAATGGTTAGAGTACACATAGGCATTATGACTTTTAAATATAAATGATAATATGTTAATAGGTGATAATAATATAATGTTATTAAATTAATATATAAAATAAATTTATATTTATTAAAAATAAAGTGAAATGAATAGAGAAATTAATTGTTGATGAATAAAAAAAAATAAATAATTTTATAGAAAATAGTTAAAAATAACCTTTAATTTTAAAAAATTAATAAATAATTATATTATAAAAGATAAAATTGGTATTATAAAATATAGATAAAAAAAGAGAATCTTCTTTATAGATCCTTATAGATGTTAATTTGATCTGATTTTATTACGAAAGATTTATTTTAGTTTAACACAATTATGACTCGTCAAGTTACAATATATCGAAGTTAACATCATTTTAATTAAAATAAAAGAAGATCACCGAAATCATATAAATTGACAATTAAAAAATTATATGTATTAAAATTAATCAAGGTGACACAATTACAAATGTTTCTAAATGGTAACTACAAATGTTTCTAAATGATTATGGTAAAAGTTTTTATGCAGAAAAGTTTTGAAATTTGTACATAATCAAATTTGACAGTTTATCACGACTAACTAGCGACTAACCAGCTTTTGGAAAAATTTAAAATTTATAATTTTTGAGTTTTGATACTCGAAATTCATTACAAATTGTATCACGACCAATTATGCATTTTTCAATATTTTTTCTAAATAACCTACACCTTTATTTATTGTGTGATTTCAATTGTTTTTCTATTTCTCTTTTTTGTTATTTTGTTATTCATGAATTACTCATTCAGCGATGGATGAATAAGTCTTTTCAATAGTGAATTATTTTATTTGAGCTCAAAACTTCTAATTCCATGAAAAAATGGAAAAAATTAATGATATCTCCGTCATTATAATTCTAACTTATATAATTACATTATTTTCCTAATTCAAAAAAAAATTACAAATGAAAAAGATAATAATAGGTAATAACTAATTATATATATATATATATATATATATATATATATATATTTATTATTATAATATATATTAGGATTAATTATTTAATATTTAAAGGTAAATTTTCATACAACATTGATTAATATAAATGGTAACGAAATAAACTTATTTTTAAAATATGAAGGGTAAACTTACATACTTAAAATATTGATTATTTTAACTTGGTCATGGATCATATATGTTGAATTATTGACTTACTATATCAACAAGTTTTATATAAAAAGGAATTTATTATCCAATTGTTGAATTTAGTTTTTTTTTTTTTTACTATTATGAACATTTATTCCATTTTTTTAACAAAATTAAGTAATAATAATAATAATAATGATGAAATTAGTTATATTTTAATATATTTTTTAAACTATATATTATGCCAAATTTAATCTATATGAATGAGATACTACAAGTAAAATAATGGAGAAAGATAGATCGTGAATTAAATTTATTTATCTTAAATATATTATAAGAGTTACTCTTTATCTTAACCATTCATCTTTATAAAATTTAATACTTTTCACGAATACCCAATGTTAATTATTAGATTTGGAAAAAGTTTGAGTATGAGAGTAATATAATCGATTGTGCTACAGTAACTTGGAGACAAATTTTAAGATAGTTCATTATATTTATCTTCGTGTTCCATCATTTATAATTTTAAGGAAATTATGTCTTTGTTTACCCTTCCTCTTTTAACATTTATTTTTGTACTTCTATTTTTCTTTTTGCATCTCTCCTTTACAGTATAATGATAAAATAACTTTTCAAAATTATTACGTTTTTTTTTTCAAAATATACAATCTAAAATATACTAAAAACACTTTCGAATCATTAATAAAATAATTCATAATAAAATTGATCCTTGTAAAATAATATTTCTAAAATAATTTAAACCAAATTGCAAAATGTTGTTTTTGAAAACATAAAATCTAGGCTTAAATACCTTTTTGTTCCCATTTTCGTAGTGTTTGTTGCGGATGATCCTCATTTTGACAGAATGTTTAAAATGGTCATCATTTTTACCGAATGTTTAAAATGGTCATCATTTTCGCAATACGTTTTTATTTGGTCTTTTTCTGTAACGCCATTTAAGTCATTAAGGGAGCATTGTATAGGTGACACAGTTTGTATTAGGGTGTATTACGTGTACTGTACAAGTGTGGTAATTAGATATTTGGGATAAATAAGTGAGCTAGGATTTTGGTAAGGAATGTTTGGGCAGTTGGTGAGTTTTGACAATCTTGTTCCTCCATTCCCAATTGGTATTGCTGCAATCTTCTTCTTCCTGCAATCCCATTATATAGGTATGTTACGGTCCCAATCTTCTTCCTTTACCTTTGGTTGTAATCGTTGGAGGCAACCGTGTTGTATCACTTTGTGCATTGTTGGTGGTTCAACGAGAAATGAATTAACCCCGATTTGTAGCTGCGGAGAGATGACATCTTTGAGGATGACAAGAACTCCAAAGAATATTGGTAGAAAATTTTGGGTACAATCTATTTTTATTTTTGTGTTAATAATAAATTGATTTTAATTTTTGGTTTATTGATTTATAGAGTGGTGATTCCAATAATGTGGGCTGTAACTTTTTCAAATGGTGGTGTTGATGAAAAGGATGTCATCATCATGACACAATTGAGATAGATTAATGATTTGGAGAAGTCATTGAAGGTTGTTGAGAAGATGCTGCAATTAATAATAGGGTTCACTTGTGTTGTTATTGTATTATTCGTACTCTTATTTTGTGTAATATTTTAAAGTAAAGTCCAATATGTTTTGTACTATTGTTAAATGAAGAAATGAATTAGTTTGATTATGTTGATATTAGTCCCCATATTGATATAAGCTTGGAAAAAATTAAATTGATCTAAGTCCGGAAGAAGTTAAATTCATAACATTAATTAATCCTCATCAAAATGCATTACATCAATGTTTGACAAAAGTGAAATTAAAAGTCAAAATGCAGTACATCAATAATGAATTCTACATCAGAAATTCCAAAAAATAACTAAGACGTTTATAGATGCTATCATGGCCTCCTCCTAATATGTAATTTCATCATAAACTGCTGAGATGATTAACTGGAAAATTGAAATGAAGAGCGCAATTGCAATCCAATGATGAAATTGCAAGTATTAGCTATTTCCTATGCAAATCCGAGCTCAAGAAAGACGAAGATGAAGAAATTTCCCTAATTGCAAAATTTCCCCTAAATTGAAAAATTAAAACGTTAATTAGCCACATGTACAATACACGTAACACACCCTAATATAAATCGTGTCACCTGTACACTGCTCCGTTAATGATTTAAATGACGTTACAGAAAATGACAAAATAAAACACGAATTGCGAAAATGAGGATCATTTTAAACATTCAGTAGTAATAATGAAGATCATTTTAAACATTCTGTCAAAATAAGGATCATCCGCAACAAACAGTACGAAAATGAAGACAAAAAAGTATTTAAACATGAAATCTAATACTTTCCACAAATTTTTGAAACAATAGATATGACATATCCATGGACATCGAAGAAATCTGTTTTATGCTTACGCTATAAGTTCCCTCATTACAGTTTTAGGATATGCTAAATAGAGTAGTACGACATAAGAGGTGCAGGAAATAATTATTGTGGTGCAAAAAGTAATTACGGTTTCCTCTCCAATTAGGGTTTAATTTGTGAAGCCCATTGGACTTGTTTACAGCCGGGTTAGAATATAAGAAACACCAGGTTGTTAATCTTTAGAAAAGATTAATAAGGTAAATGAACAAGATTTTATCTTTGAGGGGATTTAGGGTTTAGGGTTATATAAATCTAATTATGCTGTCAAAACAAGTTTTGCGCCAACAACAAATTGTTATCTTATTTGATGAGATGGCTTTTTGAATTGTAATTTTTTTATTAATTTTAGTTCAGGAAACAAATATTGTTCATATGATACAAATTATGTTGGCAATTTATAGGACTATTATGAATATTAAAGCAGTTGAATTTCTGAAATTTGATAAAAATATTTTTTTATCAAATGTGTATAAAGGTGAGGCATTGAATTTGTGCCATAGAATTATTTTTCTCCGTACAGTTATTTCAGTTGCTTTTAATATCACATTCATGAAATACTTTTTTTAAGCATAAACGGTAATCACTCATTAAGAAAAGATAAATATTAACTGATATTTTAAAGATATTAATTAAGAAAATACAAATACAGAATTAATAAAGAGCATTTATCATATGAATTAATTTAGTATTTATTTCAAAAATTAAATAATTAATTAATATATATAATGTTTGTCAATCAATTCTCTATAAGATGTTTTTTTATACACTCAAAATAGAGATGATAAGCATTCTCAAATCATTCCCTTTTTATTATAATAATTTGTTGTTCTCTCTTTAATTTTTATTTATCACTCTTAAACTTCAATTAAGTATTTTACTTCCTTGTCCATAATTTTAAGATATTGGCGAAAACAACTTCAGGAAAAGCATTAAATCATTATTTATTTAATATTAATTTTTTCATTATTAAGATACTTTTATATTAAAATTTTATTAAAATACTACCAAAAAAATCTATGAATTATTTAATACTTGTCTTTTCAGAATAATTACAAACATATAATATATATAGTATTTTATTTGTATTTGTGTTTGAGATATTATCAAATAATAAATGTAGTTTCGAAACGATATTCAAATTTTAAATTAATCTATTTTATAACATTTGTATGTTAAAAGTTTCGGATCAATAACATTTGAACTTCTAATTACACCCTATTTATGAATTTAGCTCCCTATTCTATTTTGTTTTTCCCAAAACCAACACAACATCAATCTATCTATTTACTTTTCATGTAAATGTAACTATTTTTTTTCTTCTGGTGGAGTCCACAGTTAAAGTCTAACTCTACATTTTTTTTTCTATCTATGCTATCCTGAAAGTATCTTAAAAAATAAAAAGAAAAATAATATAATATCGTATTACTAAACTATTAAAATATCGAATATATTTTGAATCTTTCTTAAAGTGTTTAATTTTTTTCATTTCTCTAACTTTGAAACGTACTGTTTTTTTTTTAAATTCTCTTTGTGATTTAAATAGCGCTTTATTAAAAGCTAAATTAGTTTTACAAAACGGTTAAAATATGAAAAACATTTTTAAAGACCATAACTAAATACTATTTTTAAAGAGGTTAAATTATTTATTTTAAAAGAAACTGAACTTGAGATATTTATTAATACAGAAAAAAACATATTTTAGCCTTATAAAAAGTAAACAAGAGTAATGTTTCTCCATGCATTAGACTCACATGTCCTCCAAAATGTTGATACTTCCCCAACATCTCACCTTCCATTCTTCATACATTTTCTTCCCTCTCTCTCTCTCTTTCTCTATTTCTCTTCCCCAATTTTCAACTAACAAAGAGAAATCATAGTCAAAGGTTAACCTTTTTTTTCTTTAAACTTATCTCCTTTACATTTTAAACACCAAACTTATCTCACTAGAATTTTGAAGATTTGAGCTTGAATCCTTCACTCGAATTGCGAACTAACTAGTCCATTGACTAGAACATCTGATTCCTTATTTTGAAGCATGTTTTTTCTTTATCTGCATCTTTTTTTAAAAAAAATTAGATTGACCTTTTTCAATCATTAACATGTGATATGTCACGAAAGATAACGTTGAAGATTTTGGTTTTTTTTGGACAAACGAAGATCTGAGAAATTTTCGTGACATTCTTTACGTGGTCTCTGCATAAAAGTGTTTGTGTAGTGCAACAAACAAAAATTCTCAGTGAATTTGGGGTTGATTTTGATCAAACGAATGAGATCTTGATGAGGGTCAAAACTAATAATTTGTTTGTGCTACTCTTCTTGACATTTTTCCTTTATGTATCACTCTCAAGTGCTCAACTCCTACCTTATGATGTTGTGTCACCTCATTTATTGGATGTTCATCTTCAAGATTTGGCCTTTAAGACTCTTTTCAGTCCAAGAACTGGGGTGTCTTATGATGTTAAGGTTCCCACCAACCTAACAGGGGTAAAAGTTTCAGCAATGAGGCTCAAGAGTGGTAGTTTGAGGAACAGAGGTGTTCCCAGCTACAAAGAATTTAAGATTCCAATTGGGGTTTTTGAGAAACCCTATGTGGAAAGGCTTGTGTTGGTGTACCAGAACTTGGGAAATTGGTCTGATACATTTTATCCTTTACCTGGTTTTTCATATTTGACTCCTGTTTTGGGCCTCTTGGCCTATAGTGGTGAGAATTTATCTGCTTCAGGTTTATCTGAATTGGATATAAAGACTTTTGATAAGCCAATTTTGGTTCATTTTTCTGATGTGAAACCAGTACCAATGGGTGCATTAGCCAAGTGTGTGTATTTTGATTTGCATGGTTCTATGCACCTTGATATCCTATTACCTGGGAATGTGTGTTCAACAATGCAACAAGGGCACTTTTCCATAGCTGTGGAGTCAAATGCCCCATCACCAGAACCTTATGATTGTGGGAAAGTTGAAATTGGTGAGAAGAATTCGAAAAAGATGAAATTTGTGTTGCGGATTGGTGGGATTTTGTTGTTGGTGATTATTTTGGGATTATTGGTTGTTGGAGTGATGATACACAAAAAAGGATCATCGAAGGTACAAGAATTGGATCGTGAGGACGAAAGCAATGAAATTTTGGATATGACTTCTATTGGTGACATCAAAGTACCATTTGCATTTGGGACTCGAACGCAACCAATGATAGAACATGAGTATTTTGCTTAGATTTAATGCATTTTTGTTTCTTCTCTTTCGGAATTATACATTTTTTGTTCGGTATTAATTCAAATTAATATGTCTTAAAATGTTAGTTTCAATTCTCGAAATGTAAAATTATACATTTCATATTGATATGTTTGGCGGTTTATAGATGAAATTTGAATTAAACTTTTTTTTTTTTAAATCTTACATGAAATGGGTAGTTGCTTATTATTTTAATAAAGAAACGGACACAATTAATTTCAGATGTTCATTTCATTATAATGCTTTCAACTCATTTGATTTATTGACTTAAATTGAAATGTGAGATTTTATTTTATTTTATCTCTAATGTATAATGTTAGCTTAAATATATGAATTTCGTATCCAATTCTAAAGTTTGAAATATGACATGAGATTGTTAGTGTAAACGGTTTTGTTAGATAAACAACGGGTAGTTATTTACTACTTATATACTTTAAAGCATAAAATATAACATAATCTTTTTTTTTTCTTTTATATATAAGTATGTGCTAAAAAATAGATTTTAAGTTTAAATTAATTTTACAAAATCAATTTGTAAAATGAGATTTTTACTCATTTATATATTTTAAATTGATATTATCTATTATCACGAAACTTCCAAAAATTATGCTATTGTTTTTACTATGCCTTAGGAAGTCATAGAATATAAAAAGTTACGATGGTGTAATCAAAGGCTCTCATTACTAATTAACGACTGAGTAGAGATTAGGGAAGAAATGAGTTCATGTACCTAATGTACATGCACGTAAGGGTCATCATAAGTAGAAACTCCACGATTTGAGGATTGTGCATTTATCACACTGCAACTACTTGATTAGGATCAACAATCATTTTAGAAAAAAAAGTGAAATTACAATTTTTTTAATTTAATTAATCTCTTAAAAATTAATCAATACCATTAATATATTGTTAATATCAAATGTTAACATATTATTAAATACCATATAAGAATAACGTGTATTAAAGTTAATTATGATACATATTATTAATATCTTACGTAAATGAGTAATTATATATACTTATTTATAGTAGTTCTTTTAAAAGCAATTAGATACATATTAATTTTCAACTAAATTCTTTAATTTTTAAGAACTGAAGAACCAAATCTAGAATTAGAATTTAATATATTTCTGAACCTGTAAGAATAAAAAAATAAGCTAATATAAATAGGAAATTTAATATTAAAAACTAATATTACTCCTGTATCTCTATTTAATCGAAATTATTATATGCAATTTTCACTCTTTACTAACAATTTTACGAATAAAAGATAAAAGGTTGGTTTAACGGTAAAAGTAAAAAGGAAAATATATGTGAAAGGATAAAATAGGTGGTGTGTTGAAGTTTTCTATTAAGAAAAGGTTAATATATTAATAGTTACATTTATATTAATTGAAACATACATACAATTAATAGTAATTATTAATAGTCCATCAATTCCAGAAATCTACAAATTCAAAATATTTTACTTAAATTTTAAGTATTTAGAATATGAATAGAAAATTTAAAATGAAACTATAAAATTATTGGAATATTGTTTTACTGGACGAGAATACAAACATAGTATAGGTTATATTACAAATAAGTTTTAGTTAATTACAAGTAAACTTTAATTGCAATGGTTTATAAAAGGGATTATCATTTACGATAAATTTTGAAGGTTATAATCCTCTTATTTAATTAAATTTTTGAATATGATTTTAAAAATATTCTAATAAATTTTTGTTGTCATAAACGAGTTATAAATATATAGTTTTGCTTTGGATAATTGATACTTTTATAATATTTATGGATTAAATAAACAAAAACATGATATGTATTTGTTTGATGAAAAGAAGTTAAATATGAAACAATAGAGATTGATAAGATTTCTGAAATATTATGATTTTTAATTGAATTATCATTTAAATAAGGTGAATGTTGTTGTTGATGTTCTAAGCAACAAGACTACAAAAATCTAGTATGATGACTAGAGGGAATGAGTTGTTGGAGGCTTTTAGAAATGAGTATCGATGTAAAAGGGAGATAAGATCACATAAGTTGCACACTTTAAAAAGGTCAAGCAACATGTTACTCTAGTTTGATATTTTAATGTAAAAATGAGGCAACATTTCTATGAATTTTGTTACCAATCTTCCTCGTACAATTTAGAGACATGATGTCATGCGAGCCATTGTAGATAAATTGATAAATATTGTTCACTTCCTACCAATGGCCTGACGATATCCATGTGAAGTTCCTGCAAGTATTATATCAAATAAAAAGTTTTTTAGAACATGTGTTTTGAATAATATTGGGAGTTGGGATGAGATATTGTATGGAATTCACGTATAATAATAGTTATTAATAACTAAACCATGCAAAATTATAATTAATTGAGCTATATTAAATTAAAAAAATTAAACTATTCATAATAAAATTGAATTGTGTTACTAATATCTTATTACGTACAATTCACTCACCTACCCACATATAGGGATGTATATGTTTGTTCCGTCCTCATTTTTATCCTCGTCATAATACCCATCTTCGTTAGGAATGACAAAAATATTTGTGTCCACGGGTATTCGCGAATAAAATCTGTGACAGATAATTAATACCTATAGGCATTTTAATATCCGTCTATCAACAGGTCGGGTGTGGATATCATACTACACATATCTGCAGATATTTGTTGTCTGCAAAAAATTAAAATTAAAATTTAATTTATATTTTATTATATTAGATTTAATTAAAATAAAATAAATTTATATTATATTTTATATTTGTTAAATTTTATTTAAAAAAAATTATAAAATATATATTTTTTAAATATTCACAAGTATACGGTATTCACATGTTTAAAAAAAAATCCGCATATATATTTTAAAGAGGTATCCACATGTAAATGAGCGAGTAACGAATATAATCTTTTTTTGGTAATTAGATTACAAATAAACACTATCCGTGTCTGACCCGACCTGTTTTCATCCACAATCCCCATATCGGTTAAACTACCACACATGCTTTATCTCTTTTTTGCATAAATGATTTTTCTTCTCTTCTTCTTTTATAACATGGGCTATGATGATAGTGATCATGATGCAAGCCGTGATCTGATTTAGTAAAAAAATATTTTAGTTAATCAAGTTTTATTAGAATAATAATATTTTGATTTATTTTGTTAATTCACTTTTAATTTATTATTCTAATTATCCTTAAATTATCACATCATATTATTAAAAAACAAATAATTAAAAAGTAAATATTATAAATTAAAAGTGATTAAAAAAAATACATCAAAATATCATTATTTTTTAAAATTTTAAGATGGGATGTACTTGGTAATGATGGGGTGTACGAAGCAAATGACTCGGAGTTATCGTCGCTGACCCTGGCCTAGCATGCACGTTCATTCATTCATTTTCTGCTGCAAGCACATCTCACAGTCCTTAGAAATTAGAACCCAGTGGTAGCTACCTTTACTGTATGGCTCATCGAAACATAATTATTAACATTTAATTCTTAAAATATGTATCCTAATCAACACGATAATGAAAACAAAGAAAAGACGTTTATAACCATGCCTTCTTCACATTTAATTTAATTCATAACATAATCCTAGATAACAACACATTCAATTAAGAATACTTAGTATATTATATGTAGATTCATAAAATAAAATATGTATCATACATGATGTGAAGAGGAAAATAGAATGAATGAAAATATCTCTCCTATTCTCTCATCACGTGTACTTGGCAATCAATTTAATTTAATTCATGATGCCAAAAAAAATTTAAAAATTAAATAATCATTGTATTATAAAATTACATAATATATATATATATATATATATATATATATATATATATATATATATATTTTTCTTGATTGATTTCCAAAGGCTATAAAGTATGAAGAAAAATAAAATTGTACTAGTAGGTCGGTAGGGTTGGTTCGAGTAAGACAAGAAATGGGTAGAAGGTTGAATAAAAACAAATGGCATAACATTTATGGTATGATATTTCAAACAAATGCATACAAGTTGATTTTAGTAATTAATTAATAATAGCAATTAAGCTGTCAAGTTAGTACCAGCTTTTTCTCCTTTTTACCCTCCTAATCCTCACTGCATTATGGACAGGCAAATTATCATTAACATTTGTGAATAAATATTATTATAAGAAAAATAAAATGGTAAGAAAATAATAATATTATTTATGCTACGTTACATAGTAAGTATAGAAGAAGCGTGAAACATGAGGTGATTGGTTGGAAATGGCAGAGGTGATCATGATCTGGTGCCATTGACCCACATAGGTAACCCTACTCTGCTATCTTTGCTAGCTTCTTCTTTGTTAATGGTTGAACCTAATCCATCTCCACGCACCCTTATTGGAGCGTGCGTGCATGAATGCTTCACCATTTCAATCATTGCTTTGCCATTTTAATTACCATTCTCCACCTCACAACTCTCAGAGTCACATCACCCAAGCAAACACCTCTTTTTGCCTTTTGCTCTTCCAAAATGTAGTGAAGATTCAAGTCCTTTCATATCTTTTTTTACTACCCCACATCACTTGATTCAAAATTTACTCATTCTTAAAAGGGTTCTTTAGAAAAGGATCATTTTTTTCATAGAAGTAAATAGGTCATTGATGTAAAGTTTTTCATGATCAGAAATTATTATTGAAATCAAGTGTATCTATTTATCATTCATTTGAGAAAAAACTGTCCAATGATCCAACGCTGCAAATGCAACAGAAGTCAACAAAACAACAATTAAAACACACCCTGAGAGGGATAGATAGATGGATTGAGAGAAACCCTTTAACTCTTGCTTTTACTACTGAGCAACAGAAGGTGGCCCTCCATGTATATTTCTGGTTTTTGTACCTTTCCTTCTTCCATTACTATCTTCTCTTTCAAACATAAATAAGTGAGGTGGTTCTGTGTTTTTCCAATAGGATCTATGAGGCCAAATCCCATCTCAATCAACCCTTTATTCTCTCTTACTGCCTTGAATTTTCTATAGTCTTTCTGTGTAATATTGCAGCCCTTATTCTTCAAGAATTGATGTCTGGTTTGTATAATCAGATTTCCTCACCTTCAACAGCAAGGGCCAATTCACCAAACATAAACATGAGAAGCGGTTTTGATGTTGAAAGGTATATGAATTGAACGGTGATTCTTCTTCTGTTATTTGTTGTGAAGCTTTTTGATTTTTTAGGTACCTATGTTATATGCATACGCATATATCTGGAATGAGCTCTTCGATTAACTTCTGGATGCATGTTCTTATTCACGTGTTTATAGTCAGTACTTAACGGAGCTGCTGGCAGAACATCAGAAGCTTGGACCTTTCATGCAAGTCCTACCCTTATGTACCAGGCTCTTAAATCAAGGTTGATTACGCTGAATCTCTGTGTCATATGATTTTAAATTGAGGTTGTGATTACGATTTTGTTGCGATCCTTGATATTGTGGGAATATACCAGTCAAATTTGGGTGATGCGGTCGTAATTGCGGTTGCAATTTGGTAAATTACCTTGATGTTGCGACCAAAATTGCGATCATAGGCTGTTTCTTAAAACCTTCCAATGTTTCTGTTGTTGAGAATTTCTTCTTTTTGTTGTTCCATTGATTGCATCTGACCTCTTCTTTCAGATGAATTTGGCCTAATCTTTAAAAACCCAGTTTTATCGTTACATGGATTAGTGTCTCATTTTCCTTTTGTATCTCCTTCAAATTTCATTGAATTGTCAAAGTCTATGTTGTTATATCAGTTTACTGGTTGATACTTAGCTCTGTTATGACTAATAGTTGTTAGGAAAATGAGACACTAATCCTTCATTTTCCTTTTGTATCTCCTTCAAATTTCATTGAATTGTCAAAGTCTATGTTGTTATATCAGTTTACTGGTTGATACTTAGCTCTGTTATGACTAATAGTTGTTAGGGGAATTACCGGTCTATATTGTTGAACAAAATACATATCACTTGAAGACAGATTGGTCTCCTATATCTGTGACCATAGCAAACTTCAACATGATTCTATAGGCTCTTATCTGTATATAAATTCACCAAAAAGGAATCATTCTTCTTAGGTGGTGAGTTTCGGATAACATAAAAGCAATGACGAGAGGAAACAAAATCCTTATGTTGTTCCAAAACACGTTGCTCCCCGCAGTAACATGCGTCTATATAATTATCTCTATTATGTTTCAAACAATGAACAAAATGCTTAGTTGAATTGAGAACACCCCACTGTAGTAAAAGTAATAAACTAGGCGTATTCTTTTGAATGATTAGAGCAAACTTTAACTGCTTAGTTTTACTATTAATGCTTGCTACAGCATTTTTGTTTTCATCATCATGGTTTGAATATGTGTTTGCCAGTACGGTACTACTCCTTCGTGTTCATATTTTAAAGCTTACATTTGTAAGGTCTTATTCTATGTTCTCATTCTTATATTCAATGTTACTTCAATGACAGAGATTTTAAGGGTTTCTGGAAAGAATGGACTGATGCAGAACCAAGGGTTCAGTGACTATGATAGAGTGCAGTTTGGAAGCCCCAAACCCAACCTTATGCCTTCTTTAGACATACAACCAAATTTTACAGGTTGGAACAGCATGTCACATGAAGTAAGTATTTGAATTTTCTGTTTTGTTCTTCTGTTTTATAGATCATCCTCCGGTACTCTTTCATGTTTAGTTCCTATTTTTTCTTATTTCATTGTTAACCTTGTTGAATTGTAAAGAAAATATATCTCTAAGCCTATCACAACTTCAGGTACTTAGATTCTTTTATCTGTTTGTCGATGATGTATAGGTGACAATAGTTACAAATACTATACCAAAATATTGATTTGTTTTCACCCTTTCTTTAAGACTTTAAAGCTTTTGGATTCTTTTGTTCATGACAAGGTATTTAATCCTTTATAACCAAGTGGTCTTACTGCCGCATTCTTTTAGTAAAATGTTTAATTTCAGTACAAGGAAGGTGAACCTATGCACTATCTATGATCTCTCTTGTGTAAGGTTGCATGTGAGTTCATTTAACAGCTGAAACTTTTGTAATTGTTAATTTACGACATGAATTTTGTCAATATTTATGAAATTTGCGTTGGTTCCTTAATCCGTATCAGTTGAAACAGAGCAGCTACAATTTGATTTCTTTCCATCGTGTATCACGATCCCTCTTCCATTTTATCTATCCTTTCTTCTTTTTTCTCTCTTTAGCCTCTGGTCATTTCAATTTCTAAGAGGTTATGTTCAATCTTACATCAGGGTTTAGCTGGAGTTCAGGGACTAAACGTGGATTGGCAAGCAGCATCAGGTGTACCAAGCGCTAACATTGTGAAGAGGATATTGCGCCTGGATATTGCTAATGATAACTATCCAAATGTAAGAAGAAGTGTAGAACGTTTTAATGCATTTTCCTGCAACCTTATGCAGGTTCATACCATGTTCTATTAGTTTTGTGGTGTTCTACTCAGAATTGAGTCACTAAGCTTAGTTAAATTTCAGTTCAATATTGTGGGACGGCTTCTTGGTCCTAGGGGCAATTCACTGAAGCGAGTGGAGGCTACCACAGGTTGCCGAGTATATATCAGAGGGAAAGGTTCAATAAAAGAACTAGATAAGGTGTCATCTCTTTTAAAGTTTTTCTAGTTGTTTCCATCACAGTTGCTTTTCCTTTCAACTTGTTGATAGTTTCTTTTGGTGTGATTTTCTCACTACTCACATTGTTTTAATTGTAACTGTTCTACCTTTTTATAATATAAAGGAAGAGTTGCTAAGGGGAAGGCCAGGCTATGAGCACTTAAATGAGCCTCTGCACATTTTGATTGAGGCTGAATTACCTGTAAATATTGTTGATATAAGGCTGAGGCAAGCACAGGAGATCATAGAAGAGCTACTTAAACCCATGGTATCTCTTCATTGTTTAGCTTTGATGCTGAACTCAGAATTTTACTTACCAATTAGATATTCCGTCTCTACTTTTCTCCCTAGACATTTATTTTATGCAAGGAGTTATCAATTATACTAGATTGTTATCATTTATTGCACTAGCAACTATTGCTCAGATTTAAATATAAGAAAAGAAGTTTCAGGTTATCTAAAAAAACTTTATTTCCTTCCGCAAAGTTCTGTTGTTTAGTTACTATTATGATCTGCACATCACTTAATGTAGTCAATCCACTAGAAGTGTTTATATGCTAATAAATTAGCTGTACCATACAGAGAGAAACATGTAGAAAAGTGGGTTTTCGTTGCAGCAAAAATGTTCCATGAGTCAAGCTGAAGATCACTTACCAAAGTGTGATTAAGTGTAAATTGCTGTGTTGTATAGAAATACTTCTTATTCTCCTCCATTTGATGTGCAGGATGAGTCACAGGACCTGTACAAAAGGCAACAACTGAGAGAACTTGCTATGCTGAATTCCAATTTTAGAGAAGAGAGTCCTCAACTCAGTGGCAGTCCCTCCACATTCACCTCCAATGAAATGAAACGGGCCAAAACAGACCAATAGTGTGTCTACATTTCCAAAATGTGTCATTTGATGTCAGCTCCTGCATGTAAATTCTGTGAAGCAGCAACCAGAAAACTTCACAAAAAGATTGAAACAAAACCAGGGTACATATTAAGTCACAATCAATTGCATCAATAGACTTGTAAAACTAGGAAAACTTCATTATTATGTATTTTGACCGATTGATTAGTATGTGTATATCTGCAATGTCTATAAACACAACTCTGTTGGGAGTTATAAACTGATCATTATCATTACTATTATTGTTGGTTCATGATTGCATGGAAAGAAGAGTTGCTACAAGAGTATGTATTCTTCTGAGCATAATAACAGTGTTTTGTTAAGGATAATGCGTAGTGTTGGTGGGGTCTCTGAGGTTAATGCAGTAGATGTGGACTGTGTTGTCTGTAGCAATACTGAGCCAAACTAATCCTGTTTTGGCTTGACTTATTAACGCATGTCTTTTTAAAGTGGAACTATTCTAGATTTCTACAAGTCCATCGTGGGGCCTTCATATCTCTACCCACCACCACATTCTTCATCCTTATGCCAGACCACATCTTCTCAAAAAAGTAATGATAGAAATATTCGTGTTTTAAACTACAATATTATCATATATTTGTTTTGTTTAGTCAATATAAATACAGATTTTAATCCTTTTAAATTTCTATTTTGGTTTTATTTTAAATTATGTAAATTAACAGGCACACGTAATAAAAATATCAACGAATTAATGGCAGTTCACTTTATCATTTTATTCAAAATCTTCTTTAAAAGATAGAGCTTAATACCATTCCCACCATTGATAGTAATTTCTTTATCCAATCATTATAAAATGAGCTTACGGTCTGCTTTATAACTAAATAACATCAATAATTAAGGTGAGTTGATGTATCATCATTATTTTAGTATACTTTTCGTTGTCCCTGACTATGACAGCATTCTCTATTGAATTTATTCTGTTTTAGTTGTTTCATACACGAAACTGTGATTTTGAAAATAAGAACAATAATTGAATGGAATACCTTCTGTTATAAGTTACTAGTGCGATACTCGAGTAAACCGCATCGGTTAAGTAAATATTTTCGTTTTCTTCTTTCTAAAAGTAATCAAATGATAAAATGTATATTAAATTTAAATATTGAGTTGATAATATTATTATTGAATTTTTTAATAGTAATTTTTTTTACAAAAGCTAGAACAATAAAAGTAAATTACCTCTAAGGAAAACATTACTTTTCTATAATTTGAAACAAGCATTCTAATAATAATCTTTCTGAATTAAAATGAAGCTAAATTACAATAATTAATTTGGAATCGTTCACTATTTATACTACTTTAATACCACATACAAAAATGATAATTTGTTGAAAAATCAATCAAAAGGAACTTGTTTAATTCAACATTTGTACTATTACACAAAGATGATTTTCTGTGTGTGTATATTCTGTTTCTAATTTTATCTTTTAACTATTTTTTAGATTAAAATAATTATTTTACTAGTTTTATTTTTTAAGTGATTTATTTTAAATTTGATTTTTTTTTCTAACATTTAGATTTATTTTACTAGTTTTATCTTTTATCTTTTAACATTTACATACTATCCCAAGATTCCATACAAGAAGAACTTAGATGAACTTTTACAATTTAAAGCACTTATGATGGACAAGGAGCAAGAGATTGAAAGATCAAAACTATTCAAGGCTCCTGATGCTACAAACAATATGAGATTCAAAGAATATAAAGATCATGACTTGAAAAATATGAAGATCATGGCTTCAAGTACATTTGAAGGATAATTTTTAAGAAAATTAGTTTATGTTCTTAGATTTTGGGTTTCCTCTTAGAAACTAGTTATGTTCTATGTTTTTGGGCTTTGAGCTTTCTTTTATAAATTAGTTTATGTTTTTATGTTTTGGGCTTGAGCTGTCTTGTAAATGGTCATGTTTTCTTAAACTTATGTGTCTACATATAGAGGTACCAAAAACAATCTAAACACCTTCAGTCATATATTGAATTTGTTTTATTAAAGAGAGATTCTCTTTGTTCTTGGCTTAAGCCTCCTGTTATTCTTCTTTAATTTATCCGTGTTGTGTCTTCTGAGAATTCAAATTCAGGAACGATCATTTGGATAGGATTGTATCAATTTAATTATCTTTTTAAATTAAAATAACTATCATGATTAAAAAAACTAACCAATAATAAAATAAAAAAATCAAATTAATTTTTATAATTATAATATAACTTTATTATTTTTTCTTGTAAAAAAAATCAACTGTGCATGTATTTCACTAATCAATTAATAAACCAAATGAAAAGCCTAAATATTTATCATCCTCGCAGAATATTTTAATTAATGTTTTTTTATAAATAACCTATAAACAATTAAACTAAATTAAGTTAAATTAAATTAGAAATGAGGAAAGAAATGTATGACACTTGTTCCGCCATTTTCTAGATGTGTGGAGAGTTTGAGGCGGAAAATAGTGGTACGCAGTCTTATTGGACTGGACTGGTAAAGAGAAGATCCAATCCAATTACAAACCCAACACGAGAGTGAACTCAATCTAAAAATTAGGTTCATATTTCGTTTCTTTCATTTCGTTTCAGATTCACATTCATTGATCTGTGTAGCGTGGTTGTGCGGTAGTTGAGAAGATGGGGAAACAGATTGTGCCGGTGAAATCAGTGATCTACGCTCTCTCCCCTTTCCAGCAGAAGATAATGACGGGTCTCTGGAAGGACTTGCCCACCAAGATTCATCACAAGGTCTCCGAGAATTGGATCAACGCCACTCTCTTGCTCGGTCCCCTCGTCGGCACCTACGCGTAACTCCCTCACTCTCTCTCTGTTAGGGTTTCCCTTTTTTTTTTCGCCATGATGATGTATTATATGTTTATCGTTGTGAATTCAATCGAGTGATGATGAACGGTTAAACTTGTTGGTTTTGGACCGGAATTACCCGGTCCCCTTGTCGGCACCCGCAGTAATTCTCTCTACCTCTCTATCTGTGTTAGGGTTTCCTTCTTTCTATGTTTTACACCATGGCTATGTATTACTTGTTCATCGTTGTGAATTCGGTCGAATGACGATGAACAGTCAAACGTTGGTTTGGACCGGAATGGGTCTGGAACCTTGCTGGATGAAGGCGATGTGTTATTATTTGTCAGGGAGAAAGGAACGAATCTGTTTCGACAAACACTGAATTTGTTGGTGATGTACTTAGGGTTGGTGGTATTGAAATCGGGAGGACAGGAATAGTATAAGCACATAACCTAAAGATTTTGTGACTAAAATTTAATTAACCTCAATTTATAATCTAATCATGGTTATAATAGTATCAGTCATGAATATAAGACAAGTAAAACTAAAAGTCACGGCCAACACATCCACTAAACACGCAATCAAGACTTTGTGGTGCTTTCTGAGGGTTAAAGATTGTCAATGTCTAGTACTCCTTGGCCTTGGTCCGTACATGTTAGTTGATAACATTCAGCCACCCACCCACAATTCAGTGGCTTGGATGCAGGGCAGAGAGCCTTGAGGAAGCCCTATTCACCACCAGCAACTTAGTCTGATTGTTTCTGCTTTGGAAACTCCATTTGGGCAAACATGGTTTAACGAGTTAGTGATGGGTGGGTAGGGTACCTTATCTATTGGATAAAGATATGCTTCATACCAGTGTCCATATTCGTGTAGGTATATATTATGCAGCTATCCGCATATTTTTTTTAATAAACAAAGTTCAAATAACCCATTTAAATAGGATTTAAATAGGGTTGAATGACAACTGACAAAAAAATGGAGACTTTTTAAAATCAATTGAAAAAAAAAACCATTCAAAACTTATGTATTAATATTCCAATCATGATTTTTTTTTTAATTTGAATTAGAGTATAGTAAGTGCGGGTATGTATAGGTACAACGGGTACATATACTATGATACTCTTATCTATCCGGTTAACATGCGAGTATTAGAAAATCCATATCTGTTATTCGGGTATTCATTTACTGTTTTCTACCCATTCTGGGTGTTATTCACAGATGTCCACGAGTACGGATTTTTTTGACATTCCTATTAGAATTAAAAGAGACAATTATTAACTTGAGCAGAACAAATACTCTTGCCTGGATAACCAGCTAAGTCCCCGACAGGACTCCGTGACAAATGTGGTATGGGAGTAGAGATAGCCCGAAGACTAGGCACCCTTGAAAGGGAGGGGGCATAAAACTCATTCTGGTCCTTAATAGAAGATATCATTCAGAAGATATTGATGGTCCTCTATATAAGCTATCTTATGATTTCTAGTAGGAATGTAATATATTTTTTTCTCTATTTTTCCCATATTTATCAATTGGTGCATAGTGCTTTCAAACTGAAATTTACTCACATCACTCACAATAGGTCAATAACCAGCCAACTTATTTTTATTGGTTGCTCAGTCCTGCCTCTTAAATGGCAGGGTGTGTAGATTTAAACCCCCTGTTTCAGTGATTAGATAAGCTTGCTTGGCGTTGGTATAGTTTAAATCTGAGTCTTTGGGGAATAATTGAATTGAAGCTCCCGCACGGAAGTGCAATATTATGTGATCTTTTGAGGAAGATTGTAATCTTAACAACGTTGGTGCTATATGTTACTATTAGCAATGCAGTTATGCAAAATATTTTGAACATCACCTCCCATGAAAAGAAACTAAGAAAAAAAGGGTTTGGGTGGAATGAATAGGTTCATTCCAATTCATCCTATTTTAAAATTAATGTATGTCTTTTTATTCCATTTCATTATATTCCCTTCCCTCATCTGATGTTACCCTCGGCAACCATTCTGCAATATCTTCCGATTAAAAGTTATGAGTAAACAAAATTTAGCTTCATTTTTTATTTGGTATTGGGCTTAAAATAGCCAGTAATTCTATGAAGAGGTGGATTTGAAGATGAGAAAATTAATGGTGTATTAGTTTGTCTATAATATGGAAAATTACGCTAATCATATGTAAAATTTCGTGAAATACACTTTCTGCTTAGGTTAACTTCTCTAATAATAAGTGTTTAGTGTAATGTTTTTAAAACAATTGCGGAAAGTTAGTGTAATGTAATCGTGGTGACAGATAATGTTTTTAAACAATTAAGGGATGGTAATGTATTGCTAGAATAAGCAAACAATGTATGTGTGTAATTTGACAAAATTCAAAGAGTAGTTAGTATCATTTACTCTATAATATATCCTGTCATGAATCTCTAAGTGCATCTCATGGTGACAAGTTCAACCTCTTGATTCACCTTCCATTAGCTGAGTAGATTTGATTGACCATCCATCTCTCTGATGCTGGTTAAGTTGTATGTCTAATATGGTTTTGGATGGATGCAGGTATGTTCAGAACTACCTGGAAAAGGAGAAGCTTCATCACAGGTACTGAGCTCTTGCAAGAGCTGATTGGATAATCTTCAAGTTTGTTGCCTTGCACTTGTTTACGCACCTAATAATGTGACACAAACTTGCTCTTACCCCTGTTTTGAGATGTCTCGAGTTTTGAGCCTAACTTTCACAGTGTTTATTGATGTTCTATTTCATTTTCCTATTCTATACTACTTTATATTTTAGAAGACAATTTACGTGTTTTGTCAATAATGGCAGAATTAGTTTGTGTTGTATTTTTTTTTTAAATTCAAACAAGCATTCTTATGCTTTCTAAATTTTTATACTTATTATGAGCTGCTTGTCTGCATGAGCCTTTTTAACTTTATGGTAGAAAATGGTCATAAAATCAATGATTAAAATTAGTTTTCTAATTGCATGCATCATGAATATGTGATAGCTGGTAAATCTAGCTCATTACGGGTCAATATTTAAATGAGTAGAAGATAAAATTATTATTTGATCGATATCTTATTTAAAATCAGAAAATATTTAGTAGTTTTAAGAAGAATCAAATCCCATATAATGCAGATTAGCGTTATGTTTTATAATCGGTGGCAATTACAATTCATTTAATGATTTTTCTAACCTCCAATTTGTTCAGTGGGTCTATTTTAAACGATGCAAATATAAATTGGACACTTGTTATCATTTCATTTTGGCGGGCACTACTAGATATTATATTATCAAGAGTGGTCTGGTTATACTACTAATTGCTCGATCTAATTAGTAGAAAATGACATTTTGTTCATTAATAGAGTTGAAAAAACATCTAGAAAAGTATCTTATCAACAAACTTGTCACCAGCACTTCCAGAGGCATGAGATATTTATGTCCAGGCTTCAATTTTGATGATTAATATTGCAATATATTTCGAAACACATGCAAGACATTCAAAGTGATTATAATCTTAGGATGTAATTTTTTAAACAAAAAATCTTGTGTGACAAGCATGAGGTTAGCTAGTTTTCTATGCATTCTTAGATTTATTTTTAAAACCAAGGATTTTTTTTTTTAAATTTGTTTTTTTTTTGTATTAAAAAAGTATATTCTCTTTACTACAGCAACATATGGGCATTATAATCATATTTTAACTAAAAATGAGAGAAGCAAAAACTAAAATTATATTTTAAAAACTGTTCATTGATGTTTTCGAAATTGGTGAAACTTATAACTAAAAATCACTCTAAACAAAAGCTTTAGTTGATAATATTAATACATACAATTTTTTAAAACGTGCAGTGTTATTTTAGAAAAAGAAAAAGAAAGAAAGAAGAAACAAAATGATTAATAATAATTATATAAAATTGAAAAGGTGGTAGGAGGTTTAAGTAATTTTGCTCTTTTTCGGAAGGAAAATTATTTTTTGATAAAATTATTTTTTGACAAATTTAATAAAGTTTCTAAAAATGAAATTAAAGTAGATTAATTTTTTTAATTAAAATAAAGTAATAAAATAATATTTTTTACCGGAAAGTTTGTTAGAACTTTGTTAAAAACACTTTGTTAAACTGTGATTCTATATTTAAGTTCCTGGTTGCTATAGTTGTAAAATAAAACGCTCAACTTTAAAAAGTGCACAAGACATTAAGTTCTTCTGTCATATTGAAATTAAACTTCCTAAAATAAAGGAAAGCAGATTGTTATTTTTATCTTTTAAATTACACTACCCTCCACATATATATGTAGAACACTAAAAGTTTAAATCTTTCAAGAAATTACTTCGATTCTGTTTTTCAAAACATGAAAGTGCTGTAAATTTAATGATAGAATGATAAGTTTGGTTTCAATTTCAATGATTAAGGGATGAGATTGGTGTAACTTATGATTTGAAGCTAACAATCTAGTCAACTACAAAATGGTTTCTTTAAGCGAAGATCAATTACCCTTCATTTCGTCATCCGTTGTTTGGTTCAACTGCAACTTAAAAAAAGTTAATGTGTGCATAAGTCAAACCTTCCAAATTTTAATAGTTTGCTGCAACCACAATTGCAAGACACTTTGCAGTGACAACATGGGGCATGCAGCATTCAGCATGCTTGTTACCGAGTCCCATTATTATTTGGTCAAATGGCAACTTTCCCCATTTGAATAAAATTCTCAACAAGCAAAAGCTTCTATGAACAGCACCAAGAAGCATGATGGGTGGTTCTATAAGGGCTGTGTGCTAATGTTAAAAGTAACCAAAATCTAAAAGCTGTGTAAATCAAGTGTTCAAGTTCAATTTAAAAGCAGAAACCTTGTTTAATATATTGCCATTGTGAGTTGTGTATATATTATTGGACATTGGTGCATAGTTTACCACTAGCACCAGTACTATCTTTCATTGAATGGATGAGAATAACAATTCAAAGCCACTACTGGGCAACCAGAACCATGGTGGAAACTCTTTTAACTCCCTTAGAACAACTTTCTTGTCAAAGCTTCCTGATAAGGTCCGTTGTGGCCTTGACTTTGAGTCTCCCTTTGAGTTTCATCATCATTTCTCCAATACCACCCACTTAACCCAAGGTATCTCTCTGGGAATATTAGACTTGTATGGTACCATGGCTTAGTCTTTTAAGCATACATTCAAAACAACCTTTTTGTAGATTCAATGTTTTGATTGCTTTACTTTGTCATAGAGCCATGATCTGTGTTCAAAGCATAAAGTTTTATCTTCTTTGAAGTGATATGTTTTCTATGTTTACAGGAGAGAAAGAGTATTATGAAAGGCAATTTGCTACTCTGAAGTCATTTGAAGAAGTTGACTCCATAGTAACATTGGACTGCACTGATGCAGAAGACATTGAAAAACAAGCCCAGCATGAACGAGCAATGAAGATTTCTAATTATGCAAACGCAGCTTTATTGGCATTGAAGGTGATATATTAATGTGATGTATATATATTTGTTTATTCATGCGAAGCAGTTTCTGACAATTGATTAGTATAAGTTCCTTTAATGTTTGTTGTTTTATGTATCATAGCTTTTTGTACTGTCTGCTAAATAACTATATATTCATATACACATCCAGATTTATGTGACTATAAGGAGTGGGTCAATAGCTGTTGCAGCATCAACATTGGATTCTCTGCTTGACTTCATAGCTGGTGGCATACTTTGGTTCACTCACCTTGCAATGAAGAACATAAATATGTATAAATACCCAATTGGGAAGTTGCGGGTGCAGCCAGTGGGAATAATTATCTTTGCTGCAGTCATGGCAACACTTGGTGAGCTGAATTGATTTGGCCTATTCCTTACTTCCAAACGGTTTATTTAAAAATACTTGTCCGAAATAATTTAAGTATGACTCTAAGTCTCGTAATCGATAAACAAACATGATACTGTCAAACACAATATAAGAAAAAAAGTCTCATAAATCTGGTGCCACAAGATTTTGAACTAAAAGTGGTGTTAATCCTTATGGTGGTTAGACTGAAGTTACGTACACATATACATATATAAAATAAGCTATTTCCTTGATGAAGCCCTCTAGAAATAAATCTCATTAATGGTATCAGAGTCCTAGGTAGATTTGTCTTGATGACTAACTTAGACTATTGTGATAACAACAAAAACAATAACATCATCACAACCATAACATACACATTTTTTCATTGTACTGGAATCTGAGAACATGAACCTAATTTTGTAAGATGTCCTAGCAAACATATTGATGTTTCTTCCAGAATCTTAAATGATTTGGCATAGATTATATTACAGAACATGCACTAATCCAGGGACAGATTCATTTGGACACTCGAAACACAAAGATTAAATGTAATATATTTTTCTACAGGCTTTCAGGTACTAATCACAGCAATAGAACAACTAATAGAAAACAGTTCTCCTGAGAAGATGTCTTATGATCAACTGGTATGGTTGTACTCCGTTATGATATTTGCAACACTGGTGAAGCTTGCACTCTGGCTTTATTGTAGAAGCTCAGGAAACAAAATTGTCCGTGCTTACGCAGATGTATGTGTCCTTCTCTTTTGATAATAAACTGCTCAATGAATAATGAACTAAATCAAGAGGTTTCTGTAACATCTTACAAATGCAAACTTGCAGGATCACCACTTTGATGTTGTAACAAATGTGATTGGATTAGTTGCAGCCGTTCTTGGTGATAAATTTTATTGGTGGATTGACCCGGTTGGTGCTATTTTACTTTCAATTTACACTATCACAAATTGGTCTGGCACTGTGATGGAAAATGCAGGTAAAAAACTTGGACATAGTTCTTTAAGTATTTTTGCTTTAGTGTTGTTCTTTAACCAGAACTGAGTTTTGCTTCAATAACTTGTGCTGTCTAGGATAAAAACTTTCATTAAAGAATTGAAATTTCAATTTCGTTTAGAGTTGACTACAGGAACTGCAACAAAATTGTCCTTTTTTTTTAATATATAGTAAAGTAAACACGAATGGTTATATGCAAAATTATTTAGTTGAGGTTTCATTTTGTTGAATTTGCAGTTTCACTAGTGGGACAATCTGCATCACCTGAAGTTCTGCAGAAGCTCACATATCTTGTCGTAATGCACTCTCATCAAATTAAGCGCATTGACACTGTCCGCGCCTACACATTTGGCGTTCTATATTTTGTGGAGGTATAAATGTATACATATAAGAAAACAAAAATAATGTGAATACAGACATTACATGAAAAGAAAAATCATGAGAGCTAGACAAAAAGAGAAGAAACTAGGACAAAAAAAAAAGAAGTAACGACAAAAAAAAAAAACAATTTTTGTTCTTTTTTCAACAATTTTTGATCTCTAGTAGACCTATCAGTAGGATTTGAACCTAGACGAAGTTCTGACTATCTTTCAGAGAAAAAAGAACGAGTGATTTTTGCAGGATTTCCAAAAAATTCTTTAATTTCTTCCGAAAGCAAATGATTATTCATCTGCTTTTCTCACGTTCCATGAATAGTAGACATTTCTTCTAGTTTCTTCTATGTATATAACACAAAGGGATTTGCAGATTAAAAGCTAAGGCATAGAATTTAGTATCATTAAAGGGTTTCTTTCATACGTGGCGGACCTATATATATATATATATATATATATAAAAGAGTGTACATCCTTGATTTTGTTAAAATTATTACTAAGTATCTGGAAAAAAATATTTTGTTCTTTTAATCTTATATATTTGAACTTGATGATCGCTGTTCTATGATAGATATGTACGAAACTTCATGTGTTCTAAAAGGAGGGCTTTATGCCCTGACAAAGAAAAGATGTTGTAATTTTGGTTCAACTGGTTTCAGGTTGACATAGAACTGCCGGAGGATTTACCCTTAAAAGAAGCACATGCCATTGGAGAGAGCCTTCAGATAAAGCTAGAGAAACTTCCAGAAGTTGAGAGAGCATTTGTTCATCTAGACTTCGAATGTGATCACAAACCAGAACACTCGGTTCTTAGTAAACTTCCAGACACTCAGCCTTAATTACGTTTGAAGGCCATGTAGAATAAGTGTAAAGTTCTCAAGTTTAACCTTCATTTGTGGTATGAATACAAGGAATAAAAGATCAATATACAATTGTATGTTTCTATGAAGATCTCCAATTGCATGAGCTAAAACAAGGCGTTATATTGTTGACACGTCCATTATCTACATCTATATAAAATCAATAAAAAGGAAGACATTAGTCTTTCAAAAGTCTAATGGTGTGTTTGGATGAGACAATTTAAAAGAGTAATTCATTTATTTAAAAAAATTGAAATTCTTTGAAAGAAAATGACATGTTTGGATGCGGAGATTAAAAATAAGGAATTTTAAAAGGTATTTTAAATAACAAAAATAGTAGAATTTGAAATTTTCTAAAAAAAAGAAAGAAAGTGGAAATTTTCAAGTTGTGAAACTGTTCATTGGTTAGGACAAGAAAAGTTCACAAGTTCAAAATGGGGGAGATTGTTGAATGGGGGAACTTACTCACTCTACTGAAGTCTTGACCTTGACGATGTCCAAAGTCATGTAACCTGATCAAGCTTTGTCACTAGAAATAGGTGTAATCATTCATATGAATAGGTAGTACATGCTTAGGATCTGTGTAAGACAAACTTAGAACTTCTTAGATCAACTAATCTAATCTTGATTTGTATAAACATAAGCTTTACAAAACTTATTAATGGATTAGCTACTTATTTAATTGATTATGAGATGCATTGTAGTTACTACATTCAAAGTCTAACCTTAATAATCGATTAGGTAAATTTTCTGATCTATTAATCTCAGCAGCAGAGAACACCTTTTTAAACAAATCTCAACTCATTTTCTAAAATATGAAATACAGAATCAAAACCCTGATTTGAGAGATTGAGAAAAGAGGATTTTCGAGTTCTTGAGAGATTACTTTGTTGGGTGTTCAAAGAGACTAAGGATGAAGTTAATATTGGGAGATCAAGCTTGGCATTAAGGACCAAAATTAATTTCTTCACAACAATAGGTGCACTTGTTCTTTTTATTTCTGAATTACATTCCCTTACATCGTTGTTCACTGTGTAGGTAAATGTTTAGTTGCAATTGTGTGATTGTATCTAGGGAGAGTTCTTGATTATTGAATCAAGTTCTTGGGTCATTAGAGTCTAGAATTTTTAGATGATCTTGTAATTCTTGGAACTCTATTGATATAGTGAAAATCTTTGAAGGTTAGATTGTTTAGAAGAAAACTGGATGTAGATTCATCTTAAATCGAAACGGTATAAAAATTGTTGTCTTCTCTCTATTTTCACATTTTCGATTATTTTTAATTGTTTGAAATAATCCACTAACATTGCATTGGTAAGTTGATTAGAGCATTCGAGTAAAGGTTGAAAAATATTTCAAGAATCATCTAAAACTTTTAAAATCTTCAAATACAAATTCACCCCTCTTGATTGATATGTATTATATTTATATGAATTAACATTATTAATGTGATCCACTTTATATACTATAATAAATACAACAAGACAGGAATGAAGAGCCCAGAGAGATGGCCTAACAAATGGCATCAATGTAGGAAAGCCTCCCCTATCTTTTTAGCATAATATTTTTTAGAGGGAAGTCTTTATAATCCCACCCTATTTATTTTCATGCATGTTTAATGTGGTATAGTATGTAAATGATACAAACTAGTTTTAGCATAATATTTTTTAGAGGGAAGTCTTTATAATCCCACCCTATTTATTTTCATGCATGTTTAATGTGGTATAGTATGTAAATGATACAAACTAGTTCATCCGTTTTTTCCTCTCTAAATAACTTCATATAATTACTCGGATAATACTCACTTTGGTATAGGTGTGTCAATATGGTATCCGCTTTTAAAAAAATGTCAATTGCATTCTAATCTTTGAAAAATATGCTTTAATTAGGTCCTTTCCAGACGGAGTTGACTAACGTCGTTAATCAACGTGCCACGTGTCAGTTTGTGGTTTTTTAATTTTTATTTTTTTAATTTTTATTTTTAAATTTTGTTTAAATTTTTTTAAAATTTTTGAAAAAAAAAGTCACGTCCCTGTGTGTATGCCACGTGTCAGTGTCAGTGTCACTATCAGATGTCATAGATGTCATTGTGTTGATTTCAATTTAGTCCCTATATATGTTTTTTTGTTTCAATTTAGTACTTACTTATGTGTATCTGATTCAATCTTTTTCCAATTATTTTAATAAGTAAAATATTTTTGTAATCCATTTTTTATAAAATTAAAACTAATTAAGTGTAAATATTTTTACAAAATTAAGTACTAATATTTATATTGTTTCTCTCAATTTCAGACTAAATTTATTATTTGTATAAATGTTTTACTAATATTTTTTATTAAAAATGACTTTTTAACATATTACTTTATTAATTACTTTTTTATAAGTACTCATGTTTTGTTAATTATTTTTTTTCCAAAATAGAACAATATTGTATCTTACTAATTTTAAACCAAAATTTCTATTTGTCTGAATGTTATACTAATTCTTTTATTAAAAATGACTTAATAAAATGAGTTTTACCACTAAATTTAAATATAAATATCAAATACTTAATTTTTGTAAAAATTTTATACTTAATTACTTTTAGTTTTATAAAAAATGAATTTTAATTATTAAAAAAAAATTAGGTCAAGATTGAATTAGATACACATAAGTAAGTACTAGATTGAAACAAAAAGACACTTATGGGACTAAATCGAAATCAACACAATGACATCTGAGTGACACTGACATATGACATTGCAATGCCACGTGGCACTGACAATTCTAAAATGCGTACGAAACATCAAATAAACCTAACAAAATTTGATTAAAAGAATTAAATCCACGTATTTCGAGAGATGAATGACTAAATTAGTCTAAAATTTTGAAATGAACTAATTCTAAAATTCACTGAAAATTAAGGAAAAAAAACATATTTAATCCTTTGAAAAATTGTCATATTTGTAAAATGACGTTTTTAATAATCACTTTTTGATCTGTCATATCTTTTACATCTGAAATATGACGTTTGTATCATTGTTTATAAATGTCATTATTTTGTCTTAACTTTCACTCTCACTTTTCATTTACCCTCTTATATTAAATATGATAAAAGAATTCTTATTTATTTAAAAGGCATATGCCCTTCTTCGTATTATTGTTGCATCCAAAATTTGAAATCCTGCCATAATATCAAAATGTGCTCGTGCCAATCTGAAATCTTACACCCTAAAATTAAGTCCAAATCTAAAATTTCACGCGGGTCTGTTTTAAACCCATGCATCCTCGTAAAGACAAAAGAAACTTAGACGTAGAAGTATATTTATGCAGACAGAAAATGAGAAGGTTTACAGAATTCAGAAGAAAGGGAAGAGAGAAAACTGAAACTGAGTTTTATTACTATAGAAAGCTTGTTTATAGAATAACATCGAAAGAAATTATATAACAGAAAAAGAAACTAACTATTGAGTTTGTTATAAACAGAATAACATTTAATCATGAATTTTCTGATGCGGGACAGTAGGACTTGCTGCTGGGCACAAGTTCTGTTGTATTCTTAGAGTATCAGAAACAATTGTAGTGGGCCAGAAGGAAGATGGAATGTGGGTTGCTTCTTTTTTTTTTTGTGCGAGATCAGTGCCAATGAAAGGACCCACAACTTCTTTGAATACATAGAGTTTTTGTAAGATTTTTGTGTGTATTTTAATTATAGTTTCACATTATGCAATTCGTAAATATTTTGAGTTATATAATTTATAATACAAGTTTAAACTCCGAATTTTACAATTTATAATGCAAATTTGAAAGAAAATCTGAAACATATTACATTATGAATTGTATTATTCGTAATATAAATTTATATTTTGAATTATACAATTTATAATATAAATTTGGAAGAAAATATGGAATGCAAATTACATTCTAAATGGTATAATTTGTAATAAAAATTTACATTTTAGATTATACAATTCAAAAAACAAATTTGAAAAACAATCCAAAATATAAATTATATTTCAAATTGTATAATCTGTAATGTAAATTTACATTCTGAATTATATAATTTATATTGTAAATTTACATTTTATATTGTGCGATCTATAATAAAATTTTAGATGACAATCTAGAACACAAAACGCATTTTAAATTAGACAATTCATAGTCCAAATTTACATTTCAAATAGTATAATCCGTATTGGAAATTTATATTTTGAAGTTTACAATTCGCAATGCAAATTTAAAAGATAACCTTAATTCTAATTATTCTAAGGATTAACTAAGTCATTTCACTATAAGACTTTGGATTTTGCAAGAAAAAAATACGAGTTGCAGAAATATGTTACAAATCTGATCCAGAAAAATCCTACACCTCATCAATACAAGTGAAATATTTAAATACTCTTCATCATTATCGCCGGTGCTGTCATCACCGCCTCTGTATTTGCCACTAAACCGCAACTGAGGAAGGAAAAAAAAAGAAGAAGAAAGAAAATAAATAAATCCATTCTGATTTTTTTGTTTCGAAAAGCCGTTCTCAAAACCAATTTCATGCATGCTTTGAAAAATTCATTTCAAAAAGTATGTTATTAGATGCGTTCCGAAAATATATCAGAAAAATATGTTTCAAAAAGTATTTCTCGCATTTCAAAAATTTTATTCCAAAAATCTCTTTAGAAAATTTTATTCTGAAACTTCTGTAATGAAAAATTTCATTTTGAAAAATATTATTTTGGAAATTTCAGAAATCCTATCTCGAAAATCCTGTTCAAGAATTTCATATTTACTTGTAAGAATAATATACATTTTTGAGAATTGATGAGGTGCAAGAAGAAATGATAGGTGTAGGAATCAAATTGCCGGAAAAAAAAGTTTTAAATGTACAAGCAAATGACAAACATGTCCCCCCACCCAGTTGTGCAGAAAGAATAAATTCTTATTTTTATCTTTTCTCTTTATTTACCAATAACTATTTTATTATTTTCTTTCTTTTTATTTTATTTTTAATAAATATAACTTTATTTTATATATATTACCTTAATAATATTATAATATTATTATGTATGAATATAATATTAACGGTAATAGTTATTATTATTATTTTTATTAGGGTTAAAGTCGACAGCCGCAGCACGGGAAAATTTGAAAATTCAATTGCCACTTCCTGCTTCCCTCCCAAAGCGCATGTTCCACTTCTCTTACTTCCTTCCCTCAAAGCAAGTTCTGTTCACTCCATTGGTTATTCCATTTCTCTTCCGTTCCGGTAATGACAATTTTTCCTCTATTTTTTTTTTTCAAGTTCTTTTTGCAGCCTTTCTTCTACTCTGTTAGCGTGGGTTCTATGTCTTGTGCAAGCTGCACTCTAATACATTTCACACCCTCTCAAAATATAAAAATCTGATCTGTTCTAATCTGTGCTGGACCCATTGTAGTGATTTTACCGTTACAGAAGTGATTTTAGATTTTTTTCATTACCAAGAGAAAGAACTGAAAAAACTTAAAAAGCTCTCAACTGTTGTCTTTTTATAACATGTCACTGAATTTTTGTTGAGTTTGAATTCACTAAATTTTTTTATTACTCATTGGAGAAGACAGTACACAAAAACTCTTAGCAGAAGACAATAAAAAAACTCTTAACAAAGAAATCAGGCTCATTTTTGTTTCTAATGGATAATAGTTGGTGAGTTATTTTGGTGACAACATTTAATGTAAGTAGTTGCATTGTTCTTGTGCATCAGCAGATGGCAACGCGCCGCACAACCAACACTTACGAAGAGGCTAGAAAACTGAGACTTGAAGAAAATAAAAAGAGATTTGAGGTAATCACCATTTTGTTGCATTACTGGACATTTTTCTTTTCTCAATTTTTTTATGATATCTTACACTTTGTCAGCAGCATACGTATGTTTGTGCAAAAATAGATTTCATTTTGTTTGAGTTGAAATGTGCATAACTTTGTATTCTATTTATTTTCTGTTTTGAATTTTGGTGACCGATAATTTTGTTGGTTTTACTTTTTTCTCTCAAGGACTTGGGAATTTTAAGGATTTCAAAAAATTTGACCGAGATCACAAGGTCTGGAAAGAAGACACAGGTAAAGTTGTATTTTATTTGTTTACCCTCAGCAAAGAACCTGGATTTCATTGGATTCATTTTTTTCCATTTGTGCCTGTGCAGCATCATGTTTCTAAACCGAAATCAAAGAAGACAAATCCTGAAGTGGAACTTAGACGATCTTCACGTGTTCGGAACCCAGTTCCTTCGTACACGGAAGATGTAAGTGATATTGTCTTTCAAACTACTATAATGCAGGATCAAACAACAAACATGGGAGCCAAGAAAGAATAAAAGAATCAAATTAGGTTGGAGAATGAATTATTTTAAACTAGTACCACTGATTATACTATCTGTTGACAAAATGCACGCACACACACCAATAGTTGAGTGTTGATGTTTTTAATACATACAGCACGTCACAAAGAAAAAATGATGGAAGACGCCTGATTGTGTGGTTTAACAGCATCTGCCTACGTTGATGGAAATATGCCAACATTTATTACATTGGATGAGTGGAATGCTTCTACTCTTAACAAGCTTTCTTTATTGGTGGTGGCATGATATTTTTTTTTTTCCAGAAATATAGATTACTCTTCACTTTTCCAAGATCTTTGTGCATGTTTGGCTTCACGTGGAGACATTCATAATCAATTTCTAAAATCAATTTAGGTTGATAAACTGTTTGGAAACACTCAATTAATTTCTAAAATCAATTCAAGATAACAAATTCACACCGACAGAAGTAACTCCTCCTGACTTCTCCATTATCCAAAATTGATTTGCTCACATCAAGTACCGTCAATTCTCTCTACGTGTATCCAAATACACCCTTTATCCAAAGGAAAATTATAATATGATTTCCATTTTTTGACTTTCATCCTTTACTTCCTAATGTGACTTAGTGTGAGTTATTGATTCTTTTAGAAAAAAAAAAGAGAGTATATTAATCAATGACCCTTATTAAACCATGTCAAGAAGTAAAAGATGAGAATTAATAAATGAGAGTCATGATATCATTGTCCTTATCCAAATATATGTAACATCAAGTAATTAAGCTTTTGCTAGTCTCTTCTTCATTACAACTTCCTGATGTATATACAAAGACTTTTTCTCGCGCTGTGTTTCAGACTACATGTTCCTAAGTTGGAAATGCTTAATATCCATTCCTAGCTTAAGGAACTTTAATAGTAATGATTCTGTCAGTGTAGTTGTTTTATCTATTACATTTTCTGTTGGCTTTCTTTTAGTTACACGTATATTCTTCTTTCATCATGTATATATACCTCTTCGTTCATAATAAATACACTGATCATTTCTAGCTTTTCCGATTGCTCTACTTTTCTACTTTACTTAAATTTGGATCCTCATTTTTTCAAAGGTGAATGCAGATTTTGTCTAGAGTCATGCATGAGAGAATCATCTATTAAGAAGTACCCAACAATTCCCCTAATTCTTTTATTAGTTAATCCCATCTCGTTCAATTTATCTATTTCTTAATGATTAGGTATGGTAATGAAAGAGCATCCATATTTGTCTTTGGTGTTATATGTGGTTTAAAAAAATTGATTTTTGTCACTCTATTTCCGAGGTGTCGGTCTAGCATGAATGTGTAGTTGACATTGTGTATGTTCTTTGTATCACAGGTGAACGTACATCTTCCAGCTTCGCGGAAGAGGTCAAGATCAAATTCTTCAACATGGGGAAGGTGGTTTACTTACCTAATGATTTTTTCTACATTGCTCATCAAATATTAATAACTCAAGTTATGGGATTATCAGTTACATTGTGAGACCTTTAGATGAAATCAAAGAAGCTTCAGAAGAGGAAAGACGTTGTGCTTTGGAGGCTGCAGAAGAACTCCAAACCGATTTGAACTCTTCAAATCCTTGTTTTATCAAGTCAATGGTTCGGTCTCATGTTTATAGCTGCTTTTGGTTGGTAGGTTGTAGTTCAAAAAATCTTTCTTTATGTCGTGCACATAATCTGCTGCTGGTTCTTTTTGATCATATTGCTAATAAAGGTAACACAAGTTAATTTTCGTGCTATATTATTTTATCTTTATTCTGCTAGGGCCTTCCTTCGAAGTTTTGTGAGGAACATCTTCCAAAAACTGTACATAACATGGTTTTAGAAGATGAAAAGGGCTCAGAATACCAGGCTGTTTACATAGGCAACAGAGCTGGATTAAGCGGTGGCTGGAGAGCATTTGCGTTGGATCATAAACTGGATGATGGAGATGCCCTTGTTTTTGAATTGGTTGAAGCTTCGAGATTTAAGGTAATTTATTTTAGCACTCTTGTATCAATATTTTAAAGCCCCAAAAGTGTTATGCCTCTCCTATCATCATGACTTCAAGAATATCTGAGGGTTTTTTGGGGTAAGCATGAAAGAAAACTGGTATTTTAATAGAAAGGTTAAAGGATATCTCCCCTGAAGATAGTGTTGGGTCTTTCGAGTGAAGATCTTCAGAGAGATACAACACCAATGATCATGAGTTCAACTCACATGGAAGGGATTGACACCACTTTCAACTCAAAACCTTAAGACAATTAATTTATGGGCATTGATCTTTATATAGTGCTCAACTTTCTTATGTTTACTCAATGTGAGATTTAGATTCTTAATAATCTCCTCCTCAAGTGTGAGTCCCTTTACATTGATATTTCCATCTCGAACTAACTATCGAGTACCTTTTTTCTGTATCGACCATTCTTCTTAAACATTAAACATTCCGAGCTATTGATTATTTAGAGATTTTCTATCTAATGATAAACCTTAAACATTAGTAATTGCTTTTCTTAACCCTTCATGATATATTATTTCACTTACCAACTACAAGTGATTAGTGTATGGAACTCATCATATCACTTTCTAGTTCCAATATGTAGAACTTTGAATTTAAATCAGCGACACAAAGACTTGGTTTATGCTGTTCCATCAATCATTTTCATTGATTGAGAAGTGAGTGTATATGCTTCCAAAAATCTCTAATTCCGCTCTAAACTTCTGGAGGAGTATTGTGGTCTTTTACATTCACTTTTGGATACCCGTTAGTCTAGTCAAACTCATGCAAATAGCCCCAAGATTCAAAGCTCCTGATAGCTTTATTAACGAGCCTATCCACATCAAACTTAGTGAATAACTTGTCTCAGCTTTGTTATGAGATGTTTGAAATCAGCTATTGGATTTTAGTTTATAGATATGCTTAGTATATGACATGAACTGAAATGTGTCACAAGAAATAATGAGCCTAATATGTTGCTGCAGATTTATATTGTTAGAGCATTTCCAGATCTAGTTGAAGAGAAGGGAAATGATGTTTTAGTTGAAGAAGGAAATACGCATGCAACCAAAGTACCAAAAGCTAAATGTAACCTTAAGTCAGATAAGACTAAAAAGCCAAGACAAGCAGCAGCATATGAAACTAATGAATCAGAGAGTTCTCAAGAGCATATTGACAAAGAAGTCAACCCACAAGGTGTAAATCCAACCAAGCAAACTAAAATCTCGAAGAGAAAAACACAAAAGAAATCTATGCATCTAGCTACTGCAGATTTGAAAGGGGAAGCGCAAATGAAAACTGAGAAACCAAGAGTGTCTCTAGAGCTGTCAAACAAGACAATGAAGTCAAGGGGTATAATTGACGATTCAGGCGAGTTAGAAAAGAAAAGTTTTGTTCATGATGCTGATGACAAGTTAGAAAAGGTTGAAGAAGCAAGCAAATGTGTGACACGGAATGCTAGAAAAAAGCCAGCACCAAAGTATTTCAGAAAGAAAGCATGATGTTGGAGCTAATGACTTATAAAAAATTGATATAAAAAGCGGATATGCATGGAGTGTATCATTAACACTTCTATTGTATGTTTGTATTTTTCTCCTGTTAGATTGCAATCTTGACCCTTCCATTTATGAATACTGCAAGATGATGGAACCTGTTGTACTGCTTTTTGCACACAACGCTAGATCAGGATTTATTAAAATGTTGCTCCAAATATATATGAATGAAGCAAATAGTTCATGCTTAACCCTGAATCCTAACAAGACATTAACGTTAGATCAGGATTTATTAAAATGTTGCTCCAAATATTTATGAATGAAGCAAATAATTCATGCTTACCCCTGAATCCTAACAAGACATTAACGTAAAAGTTGCTAGTTCCCATTAGTCACACAACTATGATACAGAAACTACAAATGTGCTACAACGGAAGCATGCAATCGGGACCAAACTCAACCTTCCTCGAGAGCTTTCAAGAGCAAAGTACATGTGCAAAACAGGACCTGTCGTCTGCATCAAGATTCAAGAAGCTCTTAGGAGTTACTATATTTGGAAGATAATTATGAGGGGTTACTTCCTGCACTCTATCAAATATGTGAAATTTCAAAAGTAATCTATAGGTTACTTAATTTAATCTTAACTCTTTTATCCCACTTCATTGTGCGTGTTCTAATGGAGAGATTGGTGAGGTAAAGGCTTGAAATCATTCTCCGGAAAGAGGATGCAGGATACGTTACCGGAACCTACTTTCCAAAAATCAAATTTTTTCTTCCAGATTTCACTTTTCGGAGCCATCTTTCCCGGATATACAAATCAATGGTTTACAGATTTTTTTTAGAAGTATATATCACACATCCGAAAACAAAAATCCGGATCCCAAATCCTCCACCACCCACTCCTACGCTGGATCAAAATCTCCAGAAGTCCCTATTCTGCATTCCGATTTCCGGTGACTTTACCTTCACCATTTCACCCACCTGCACACAGAAATTACAACCATCTTTCTTGCCAAACTTACCTAATTCTCACAAAACACCACTATCTTTGTATTGATTTTTGTATACAGATCAATGATATTTTTGCTACACATTCATGTTAATGAATTGAGAGGGGGTGACAATACGAATAATTTGAAAACCCAAAGAATTAAAACACGAACCATTCCAATTGGAGAGTCTAAAATCGAACAAAGGTTATTTCAGACCAAAGTGCTAGATAAATACTTTTATTTGATAGAAAAGTTTGAGTATTGGACTGATTCCGAAGATTCTCCACAAATAATCAATATTTAGTAGTAAAATATTTGTTGAAGCTTCTCTGCCAAAATAGGTATAAATTGGCAACAAGACTTTTAAATCTTTGTTGACGGAAAAAATTATTTTATTAATATTATTATGTTATACTATATGTTTATGATTAAAAAAGGCCATTGGTAATTTCAGGATGATACGTAGGCAGCACCTTGATAATTTCTTTGTGCACCTCAGACACTTTAAAATTATAATTTTAATGTCTTCTGTCTTTTACTTTTAATACATTCATTACCAGAATACAGTATAAAAGATTGTGAACAAACAATTCAAAATACAAATTTTATATTTTGACTTATACATTTTAAAATATAAAATATAAAATAAAAGATAAAAAAATATATTTTATATTATACATTTTAAAATATAATTATATTTTAAATTGTACCTGAATGCGCAGAATATAAAATCTATATTTTAGACTGTGATTCCAAATACAAGAATGTATATTACACGATCTTTGGAATATACATTTTTTTTCATTGAAGGTGAAGAATGAGTCGAGAGAGAAACGCTGGTGGAGGTGGAGGAAGAGGTGCGGGTGGTGAAGATATAGGAAGAAGGAGGGGACTTTGGTGGAGGTAAAGGAAGAGAAAGGAGGCACCAATAGAGATGGAAGAAGAAGGACTTCAATGAAGGTGAAGGAAGGAGCGCCAATGGAAGTGGAGGAAGAAGAAAGGCTTCAGTGAAGGTGAAGAGGGGTGTCGGAAGAGGTGGAGATAGAAGAAAAGTTGACTTTGAAGAGTGGAGGAACAAGGAGGGACTTTGGTAGAGGCGGAGGAAGGCGTGTCGGTGCTGGTAGAGGAAGAAAAAATGGGAAGAGGGGTGTCTGCTGGTGGTGGAGGAAGAAGATGAAGAAGAAAACAGTAAATGGGTCATTTCACAGCTCTATGGAGAAGCAAGTTGACATCTTTCGTGTGTAAGAATTGTGATAAAAGTTCAAATGATGTTATGGCGCTCGTGGTAAGTTCTACATATTTTAACCTTATTTTAACAGCCATCGTACTATCTCCTTTTACAATAGTGATTTACATAGACTGAAATATTTTCTAAATAGTACTGTTGCTAAATCAAATCTATTCCAATTACATCAGTTGGGCTATAATTGCCGACACTTATGTCAACACCATGTCTACTCTGATCTGCATTGTCCATCCATTTATTCTTTCTGAATAAAAGCGGCTTTCATCATGTGCTCCTAGTTAATCTGCACAGTTATTGTAGCATTATATATTTACATATCTGATATAAGAAAATAAATATTTAAATGTACAAACAGATGACAAACATTTCCACATCAGTTATTCCTACAAAAAAAACACCTCTAACATGCAATTGCAAGAGTTGCAACAAGAAAAATGAAAATAGCTGGAGGAAATTAGAGCAAGAGTAGCTCCAAACCATGTGTCATGAATATAAAACTTCATAACAAAATAGAATTTCACTCAAGATGGTAATTGAAGGCACAGTAATTGTGGCTAAAAGTAAGACGTGAGATTAGCAGAATGTTACCCATAATTGGAGAGTATTCTGGAGATCTGTTCAACCTCATCTTTGAACTGAAATCCATGGTGAATCTCTTTGAAGTTTGGCAAACTTTTGAGTGTTATATTTCCCAGGTTCTGTAGCAGAACTTGTTCGCTATCTTTGTCCCTCCCCACTTTACCATCAATATAAGCTTCACATTCAAAAGAAAAAATCTTCTCTATTTGAGAACATTCGTATTTTCAAAATTTCTAGAGTGGGAAAATGACCAGCCTCAAAATTTGAAAAAGGAATTTCAACAAGTTGCACTTTTGAACTTTGATATGCTCCAGTTTAGGAAAGCACACTTGTTAGGAACAAGTAAATAGACTTTTGAGTTCTTGAGCATCCCCTGAATCAAATATTTGCTCCAATTCCTCACAATTGAGTATTTCTAGTTGTCTCAGCACTGGTAAGCTTCTAATAAAGGTAGGGGAGAAGATGGATTTCAATTTTGGACATCTATCCACATGGAAAACTTGAAGCAGTTGGAGGCTCAGAAAATTTGTGGGGCTTTTCCATATGAATTCGAGTTGTGGTAGATCCAGCAATGCTAGAGTAGATAACTTAGGGTAGTTCTCTATTGGTCCCTGGTTCTCCAATTTGGAATTGAAAAATGCCTTTTACTCCAAGATCAGAAAATATAAGCTTTGTGAATTTTTGGACAGCTTCATCTAGCTTTTTCTTCTACATACAAAACATAATTCATTGTTAATTAGTCTGCTACGTGTGATAATCCAATTTAATGGAATTTCCAATATAAAGAAAGAATGCTATAGTCATTAAAAAAGGAGAATAACTAACAAGATAAAAATTAGCCATTTTAATCGCTATATTTTGTATACATTTCTCCTTAGTACTCAACTTAAAATTCTTTCATTTTAGTCTCACATATATCATTTTAATCCCTTCTATTCCATATTCTACTTTAAGTCCTTTTCAGTTTCTAACATCTAAATTCAGGGATTATTAGAAAAAGTATTAAGGACTAAAAGACGACTTTTAATCATATGGGAAATTTGTTATCCATAGGGACCACATGAATAATTAAACCATGCAATAACTACCAAGTATTTAAAAAATAAACAACATTCTACTTTACGAAGTAATTGCATGTCCAAATAACATATGAACTCGTGTGGAAGTTAGGAACTTCTTTTAAAATCTTATGTTGGTTTTAGGTGGATTTTTGTTAATATCGATTGTCTCAAAACTCATCTAGTGACCAAAGATTATATACACAAATTTTTTGGTTCCAGATGCAAAGATGACCTTTGTTTACTTATTTATATCCATGACTGCTCTTGGACTAGTCTCTTTGTCAACTGAATGTAAAAATTGTTTTTCTTAACGGTGGTTTGTAGGAAGAAATTTATATGAAGCAACCTTTAAGTTTTATAGTTCAGGAGGAGTCTTCTGGATTGATATATCATCTCCACAAATCTTTGTATGACCTCAAGTAATCTCCTAAAGCTTGATTTGACAAATTTAGCATTGTTATTCAAGAATTTTGCATAACTTACAGTGAGATTTGTCATTCAATATTTTAGAGCCACTATCAAAATTTGAGAAATACAAAAGATTAGTTGAAAAATTGAACTATCTTACATTTACTCATCCTAACATTTTTTTTTTTGTATTTAGTGTTGTGAGTCAATCCCTTAATTCTTTATGTGCAAATCGTTGAAATGTTTGTTGTAAAGTAAACATTATAAACATTATAACATTTCAAAAGATATGAAACGGTTTGAGGAGTAATTTTTAGGTTGCCGCAGCCATAAATCTTTGCAATTTCAGTTTGAATATGGCCATTATTTCACAACCGTTTTGATTTGGTTTTTAAAATTGTTACCATTGTTCCTTAGTTGGCCATGGGTTTTGTACAATTAGTAGGCTCCTCCTCCATCTATAAATAGATGTCATTTGCCCCCTCCAAGACACACCACTTGAGCTATCATTCTTCTCTCCTATATTTTGTTCTTTTAGTCTTTCTTATCTCTCTTTATTTTATTCTGGGTCTAATTATTTACTCTTTTTAGAGTACCTTGCTGGTTCTGAGATCCTTGAAAGATCTAGGAAGTTCCTATTGTATTCTGGGGGTTTGTGCGATAGATCGCAGATAAGTCCTTAAGGACAATGATGCTCTTTTGTTCGTGATTTGTCAAACAATATTGTCATTCATATTAAGTGCATTAAAAGTTCTCTTGGATAATGTTTGTTATAAATACAATAATTACACTAAAGTTGTATGTTATATAGATGCCAATTAGGTAGACTTTCCATCTAATAAGAGATCCACTTCCAAATATTCTATCTTTATGGGTGATAATTTGATCTTTTGGAAGAGAAAAAAAAACAAAAATGTTGTAGTAAGATCTTGTGTGGAAATAAAATATAGAACTATGACCTCATTTACTTGTGAGCTTATTTGGCTTAAATGACTACTTAAATGATTCCAAATTTGGAGAGGTCACTCAAACTTAAATGACACACATTTATATGTGACAATTAAACTGCTCTTCATGTTAGCTCAAATACCATCTTTCGTGAAAGGACCATATTGAGATTAATTATCATATTCAAGAAAAGATGGTGTTCGAAGAAATTAAGATTGAGTTTGTTATTTTTAATGATCAACTAGTAGATATTTTCAATAAATAATTACAGAAAATTAATAATTGAATATATTTGTAACAAGTTTAGTACATACAATTTATTAGAACTGTCCAAACGGGTAACTTGGCTCGATCTGGCTCGACCCACCACGGATTGATCACTTAGTGAGCCAACCCAACTCGGCTCACTTATTAGCGAGCCAAAAAAATTTGAACCCGGTCCGGCTTACCACAGGTTGGTGGGGTAAACGGGTTGGCTCACAGACTCACTTAATTAAGAAAATACATTTTTTTTTCAATCAAAACTAAATTATAATTCTAATTAAAATCTAAATAAACTTTATATAGTCCAAATACAAACCAAAATCACAAAAAAAAAAAACTAATTATCTATGTGTTGGCTAAAAAAACAACCTAACTTTACCCAAATTCAAAGTCCAACTTAACAAAAAAACACTCATGTGACCTTTTATTTGCGGGTTGGCTCACCAACCCGGCTCACCACGGGTTCTACCCGGGTGAGTCGGGTCCTAAGTGAGCCGGGTGAAAAATCAACTAGTATAGTATCGAAATTTTTAAAAAATTTTCAACTCAACCCGAACCCGTGATGAGCCGGGTTGACTCGCGGGTTTCAATCTATTTTGACAGCTTTACAATTTATATACATTAACTTGAAGGGAAGTCTTAGATTAAGACTCATCTCTTTGTTTTTATTTATGTATAAATGCATAACCCCATATATGCTCTACACACATAACGGATTTAGCTTATGCCTCTCTCTTATTCTAAACACAAAACATTTGTCGTGGATAAAAAACTTCATAATAAAATAGAATTTAGTAATTGTGGCTGTCCAAAACAAAAATAGTAATTGTGGCTAAAAGTAAGACATGAGATTATCAGAATGTTACCCATAATTGGAGAGTATTCTGGACAATCCTTTATGGTCCAATAAACATCATCTTTTAACTGAAATCCATGGTGAATCTCTTTGAAGTTTGGCAAATGTATGAGAATTATATTTCTCAGGTTCTGTAGCAGAACTTGTTTGCTATCTTTGTCCCTCCCCACTTTACCATCAATATCAGCTTCAGATTCAAAAGAAAAACACTTCTCTATTTGAGAGCATTGCAGTATTTCCAAAATTCTTAGACTGGGAAAATGGCCAGCCTCAAAATTATGAAAAAGGAATTTCAACAAGTTGCACGTTTGAACTTTGATCTGCTCCAGTTTAGGGAAGCACACTTGTTGGGAACAAGTAAATAGACTTTTGAGTTCTTGTGCATCCCCTGAATCAAATATGTGCTCTAATTCCTCACAATTGAGTATTTCTAGTTGTCTCAACACTGGTAAGCTTCTTATAATGGTAGGGGAGAAGATGGATTTCAATTTTGGACATCCATCCACATAGATTAATTGAAGCAGTTGAAGGCTCAGAAAATTTGTGGGGCTTTTCCATATGAATTTGAGTTGTGGTAGATCCAGCAATTTTAGAGTAGATAACTTTAAGGGTAGTTCTCTATTGGTCCCAGGTTCTCCAATTTGGAATTGAAAAAGGCATTTTACTCCAAGATTAGAAAATATAAGCTCTGTGAATTTGAGGGCAGCTTCATCTAGTATTTTCTTCTACATTTAAAACACAATTCATTGTTAATTAGTGTACTACAGTCATTAAAAAAGAAAATAACTAACAAGATAAAAATTAGTGTAAGATGAATTAAGGTTTAATTAGCGATTCAATCGCTATAGTTTGTATACATTTCTCCTTAGCACTCAACTTAAAATTTTCATTAGTCTCACATATATCATTTTAATCCCTTCTATATTCTATATTTATATACATTATACTTTTAGTCCTTTTCAGTTTCTATCATCTAAATTCAGAGTGACCATTAGAAAAAGTATGTATAAGGAGTAAAAGAGACGACTATAAATTTGTTTATCTATAGGGAACATATGAGTAACTAAACCATATAATAACTACCCAGTAATTAAAAAATAAACAAAATTCTAGTTTACGAAGTAATTGCATCTTCAGTAAAAAAAAGAAGAAGAAGGTAGACATGTTCGATTATAGTATTATATTTAATAAATTCCTAAGTTGTTTTGACCATTATGTGTATAATATATAAAATTTGAACCATGAATTACAGTGTTGACATCTTAACAATTTAGACTTCTGAAACATGAATTTCAAATAACATATTACCATTGCAGTTGTGCCTTGGTGGTGTAGACCTGAATCAATCGCCATCTTCCTCAAAGAAGAGTTAGACAATGTTGAACATTCAATGCATTGTAACTCTTTCAAATTTGGTAAACGTGGATGACAATAAGAAGGCCAAATGTCAACCAGGTTAGGTAAGGAAACTAACATGAGAACTTCCAAATTAAGCAAATCTGGATACTCATGATACATTGAAAGATGGTGTTCTTTTTCAGTGCCAAATACATACTTCAACTTGTCACAATTTTTAGTGATAAGCCTTTCCAAACTTGGTAGCCTTCCAAAACACGCAGGGAATATATATTTCAACTTGTGACATCCTTCAATCTCAATAATCCTTAACTTTGGGAGCATCAAATATGTATGATATTGAATGCCAACATAATCATCATTGCCTTCTGCCACTGCAATTACGTGCATCAATTCACTGCATTCAAGTATTTGCAGAACCTCCAGCAGCTTTAGAGTTTGGGCAATGAATGGCATGAAGAGAGAAGTTAGTACTGGGCAACTTATTATTCTTAACTCCTTAAGACTACATAGCTTTGAGTTCCTTGGGAAGGATATGCTGTATAATTTTTTACAATTATTTATGACTAACTCTTGTAAATTTTCTAGAGAGCATTGCGAAGAGCTGTCACGAAACACTTGAATTTGGGAAATGGATGGAAAAAAGAGAGAAGTTAGCATTGGGCAACTTTTTATTCTCAAGACCTTTAGACTGCATAGATTTGAGTTCTTTGGGAAGGATATGTTTGATAACTGGTTACAACTTTCTATGCTTAGCTCTTCTAATTTTTCTAAAGAGCATTGCGAAGAAGGGTCATGAAAGACTTCTCGAAGGCCTTGCATCTGATGCAACCTTACGGTACCTAGGTTGGAAAATACAGTTTTGGTATGAAGCATATCAACATTGCTGTTTGAAATGGCCGTACCATCAAAGAGGAATTCAATATCATGACAATGTTCAAGGATTAGGGCAACAATCTGATTCATGCCTTGTGAACGCATGGATGGGATTACATTTTTGTAACCTCCCTCAATGTACTTCAAATGAAGGTACACTGCCCTCAGAAAGAGATTCTTATTTGGTAATGATATGAAAGTTTGAGTAGAGGCATTGAAACCATCTATGCATAGAGCTCTAGATGGTCTATGCTTTTCCAAAACATCAGCGTGCATGTAATGTGGACATGATTCAGAGCGATATTGTATTATAACATACCTCTGCAATCTCGAGAAAGAGACATCATGTGGAAACTTCTTTTTTGATGGAAACAAATACAAATACAATTCCTCTAGCCGCAAACATCTTCCTATAACTTCATAAGCATTATTTTTCTCAATCAAACAGCAGTACAAATCTAGGAGTTTCAATTTCTGTAATGCTACTATTCCATTAGGCAATTCTTTAAAAGAAGAACCACGCAAGTCAAGAATCTCAAGAGCTTGTAGACTTACCAAAGCTGAGATGTCACCTAATTTATAACCTCTGAAGCTGAGAGTATTGAGATTTTTTAATGACTCAATTGATTGTGATAGTGGCGAAGTGTACCATAATGGAGTTTCTGTCTCCAAAGGCAACTTCCACCTATATTCAAATGTTAAGAATGCCAAAAGTTTAAGCATTTTCAACCTTACCAGAAAAGCATTTGATATTGTAAAACCAACCTCTGGAGAATGAAGCAAGAGAACTTCAAGTGATGGACAATTCATTTCATAGTTGAGAAGTTGACCATTTGTCATATCCCATAAAGCTATTACATTCTTATCTTTCGTGACTTCATCATCTACCAACACTCTTGGATCCACTGCAGTACTTGTCAAAATTGCTTGACCACTTTCAGCTGCAATCCACAAGGCTAAATCACGAATCGAATCACGCATTTTCACCTTTTCTTTTTCTTTGACCTGCGTCAACATATAAGAATTCTTAAGGATGTTAATAGCTGCATGCATCACCCTTCTTTCTTTCTCCATTGTTCCAAATCTCCAAATTACGCCCAATCCTCTTCCAAATCGAAATAAATCCTCCAAATCAATTTCATGATTCTTTGGAAATATTGAACACAACAATAATAAGGATTTGGCTAATTGGTTTGTCAAATTATCATAACTCAATTTAAGACAAACTTGATGACTTGTTAATCCTTTTGGAATATCAAGTTGTTTGTACTGTTGTAGCATGAGCCGTGCTAACTGAAACTCTTCAATAGTTTTCCCTTTTAGAGTGCTTCCTATAGTCACAATTGCAGTAGGCGATCCGTTACATTCTCTAACAATTCTTCTTGCATTATAAAGTGTTGGGGAGTCATTACTTATGTTTGCATGAAATGTGAACAAAGCCCAAGCTTCCTCTTCAGTCAAGGCATTAATTTCAATTATATTTTGACATTTCATAGAAGTGCATACTTCTCTACTCCGAGTTGTTAGGAATATGCAACAAGCTTTACTGTTTTCATCAAATGGAATACCTAAAGCTTCAAAGTTTAGTTTTTCCCATACATCATCCAAGATTACAAGAGTTGTACCTTTCTTTAATCTCTCTGATAATCTTTCTGCTCTATCTATATCTGATCCTTCCTTTAACTCAAAGCTCAATTGATCAACAATCTGATCTTGGATACTTATGATATTTAGAGATTGAGACACCGTTGCCATGACAACCTTCTCAAAGAGTTTCATCTCTTCAGCTTTTTTACCGATTTCTTTTGCCAAGCTAGTTTTTCCTGAGCCTCCTACTCCAACGAGTCCAATCATAGAAACACTTCTATCCTTTAATGCTGCCAAAATCTCGGTGTAAGCTTCTAAAGTAGATTTGATATCACCCAAATCATTACAGAGTTCAGTAATCCTGGAGAGTGTCTTCGTAAAATAGAGGAGCTCAAACATTTTATCTGTTTCTCTTTCTATTTCTTTTGCAAGAAAATATAGACGCTGCCTTCTGAAATAGCTCTTGTTTACATTTAAAATTCTTTCTTCCAGAAATTGCACTTCTTCTAAGACTTTTTCAGCAACTTTCAACAAATTCTCAACGTGTTTCAGAAAAGCTGGCTCAAAATTTTCAGTCCCATTAGTGGTTTCTCTGATTTGCTCCTTCATATTCTCTCGAGCCAATTCCAATTTTTCTTTAGCATCTTGAAATTTCGAAGTAAAGTCGTTGATGTAAATGCCGCATACTGAACCCAACGTATATTCTACAATCTTTCCTGCGTAGAGACATAAGACACCCGCGATAGACTCCATTTGAATTGACAGGGTCCTAAACATGAATGAATTCATCATTTTCTCATTATCTACGAAATAGTGTTGTGTTTGTATATTGGAAAATGAATATGCAGTCAAAGGAAAAAACGTAAAAAAGTGGCATGCAATAATAATCTATTTAGCTTTTTTTGTCTGTCCCTAATATATATATATATATATATATATATATATATATATATATATTTTTTTTTTTTTTTTATTGTTCAAAACACTGTTCAATCATTTTTGAGACCAGATACAAAATAAAGTAATGTCTTATTTACAAACCTATAATTGACAAAAGGAAAAATATCGTAAAAGTTATAATTGAACCTTTAAAATGAGTACATGTCACGTAAACTAGGTAAAGGATTCAACTATTATCAAGTTGAAATATCTCTATTCAATGTCTTGAGAGTCTTTAATGTCTGGAGAGTCTAGTAATTTCCATTTCCACAGTTTATATTTTATTTTAAATAATTTTTTTTTTCCATTGACATATTAATTCATTAGCCTATTATACCCATCTAAAGGGTTTTTTTTTTTGTACTAAATAGAATTTTAAGTAGGTTAACAAGTCAAATAAAACTTAAAAAGAATGTCAAGTCTATAAAGTCCGTGACAAGTAACTAATCTTGATTGAGTTTAGAGATGAAAAAGAAAAATCATTGTTACAAATATCCACGGGTAAGATGAATACTAAATGCATATCTTAATTGGATGTCTATGAATATTTAGTTGTTCATTTGCAAAAATCAAAGTTGCAATCTTTGCAGAGATGATGAGAAATGTCAAATGTCCAACTCAAACAGTGTTGAACAATATTTCACTTGTGTTACCAACCTTGTTAATAAGATAGGGGTATATATGGAGAAGAGATACTTGACAAAAAGTGGTGGAGAAAATTTTACGTCCCTTTCCAATTAAATATGATCATGTGGTGGCTACAATAATAGAATCTCACAACAAAAATACTATGTCTCTAGCAGAATTGTAGGGAAGCATCGAAAGTCATATGAGGAGAATATTAGAAAAAACAAAAGATTAATGAAGAAACATTAAAGAGTTTGGTGAACTTCAACAATATAGCAAAATTCAATCAATGGAGAAATAACAATTTCAAATCATCTACTCAAGGAAAAAATGAAAATAATTCTTAGTCCTCTAATTCTGGAAGAGATAGAGACAAACTTTATCAAGATAATAATTTTAATTGCTTTCACTTGAAAAGTTTGGCCACAAAGCAACATATTGTAGATTCTGACAAAAAGTTAACATTGCAAACTGATGAGAATTTGAACAACCCTGAAAAAGTTTATTTTTGGCCAGTAACAAATTTTTTTGAAGATGAAACTATTTGGTATTTAGGTACTGATTGTAGTAATCATATGTGTGAAAAACAAAGGAGTTATTTCTTTGCTAGACGAATCGGTGAAGTTTATAGTAAAAATTGGCAACAATAGATATATATAACATGATATTCAAGAAGGATATTGCAAATTCATTGATAAGAATAGAAAGTTTGTTACTAAGGTAAAAATGACTCCAAATCGCTTATTCCTTTGAAAATGAACCATGAAAAATGTAATTGTTTGAGTTTTATTATCCCTAATGATGATTGGTTATGTCATATGCGTTTTGGACACTTTCATTTTCTCGATTGAATTTTTTATCAAAGAAAAAAAATGTTTATGGTTTACTTGTTATAAATATTCCTAGTAATGTGTGTGAGGCTTGCTAATTGGGAAAGAAGCATAGAGACTCATTTTCTACAGAAAATTCATGGAGAGCAAAGAAAGTATTGTAGATTGTACATTTAGACTTATGCATAGTTGACATTCCAACTCGTGGTAGTAAGTATTTCATTACCTTCACTTATGATTTTAGGAGAAAGACTTGGGTATATATTGAATAGGTATCCAACTACGTGCAGAAGCAATTGCTACTGCTATGTATATATTGAATAGGTATCCAACTAAAAATGTTCATAAGACGTTTGAAGAAGCTTGAAGTAGAAGGAGACCATCAATATTCGACATCTTAAAGTTTTTGGGTGTAAATCTAATGCCCATATACCAAATCAAACAAGAAAGAAACTTGATGATAAAGTAGATAAGTGTGTTTATTGGATATGGTATAAATTAAAAGAAACATACAAATTATAAATTTAGAAACAAAACTAACTCTTAAAGAGCCAAAGACATATAGAAGACCTAAAAGCAACCAATGGTGAATCTAGACAATTATGAAGAAGTGAATGAGCAAACAAAACCAACTCTTAAAGAGCCAAAGACATATAGAAGACCTTAAAGGCAATAGAGAAGACTTGCCAAATTAGAAGATTATGTTATGAGTAGACAATGATGAAGAAATTATCAATTTTTCTTTGCTCTTAACCGAGACAAAAAATGTTTTATGCCTCCGGTCTACTTTTAACCTAGGCAAATATCTCATAAAATTTCAAACTTCTCGTTGTTTTGAAATGTTCGATCCACAGAGGTATTTTGGGAATCCCAAACTTTGTGGACCTCCTCTTCCAACATAGAACTACTCAAAGGAAGTAAATCGTGATGATGCACAACAAGGTGGATCAAAGGATTCCCTAATTATTAGGATGGGAGTTGGATATTGTGCTGACTTTTGCGGAGTTTAGTAATCATTTCTGATTTAATTTTTTTAATTTGTAATGCATATTATGCCATAGTTTCCTCTAAAATCAAGGTAATAAAGGAGAAATATGCCTCATGTTATAACCAAGGTAAAAATGTGAGATTTTTTTCTTTAGCTAGATATGTCTCGGTCTTACATTTAACTTTTGAAGAAACTATAAAAGTCATAATTGGAGAAAATTTAGGATGTTGAAATTCATGCAATAGAAAAGTATGAAACATATGGGAGTTGATAGATTTGCCAATTGATAACAAAATTGATTGGAGTGAAGTGGTTTTACAAGAGCAAGTACAAACCTAGTGGTGAAATTGATTGTTTTAAAGTAAGGTTGATGGCAAAAGGATACAAGCAGAAACCAGACATTGATTATTTTGAGGTAGTTACTCATGCTGCAATATTAGATATAGTTTGTTTAATTATATCTATCTTAGCTTAAAATAATTAAATATAGTTTGCTTAATTATATCTATCTTAGATTAAAATAATTAGAAGATATATGAAATGGATGTCAAATATGTTTTTCTAAGTGGTACTTTGGAGGAAGAAGTATATATTGAACAATCTAAAGATTATAAGATTTAACATAAGGAAGATAAAGTCTATAATTTGAAGAAAACATTATATGGTTTGAAGCAAATACTAAAGACTTGGTATAAGAAGATTGATTTATATTAATGAATTTAAAGAATGTCCACTTGAACATACTCTTATTGTGTGCCTTTATATTAATGATTTGATATTTATTGGCAACAATCCCAAGATGATTGCAGAGTTCAGGAATGCTATGACAAGACACTTTAAAATAACATATTTGGGCATATTGTGTTGTTTTTTAGGCATCAAGGTCATTCAACAAAATGATGAAATTTTTATATAAAAAATATGCTAGTGATATTCTTTAGAAGTTTATGATGGAGAATTGAAATCAGTCTCCACATTAATTGAAGAAGAATTGAAGCTAACAAGAGAAATTGATGACAAGAGAGTAGATTCATGGAAGAGCCTCCTATGTGTCATTTGTATGGAGCTAAAAGAATTATATAATACATCAAAGTACTTTGAAGGAGGGAGTTTTTTTTAGTAATAGTAAAATTAAACTTGTTGGCTATAACTAGTTATACATCCCAAATAATGTGGCTAAGAAGAATTTTAAAAGTAACTCATCATAAGCAAGATACTCCCCCATAGATATGTTGTGAAAGTCGTTGCAAAAAAATCTTGTGTTTCATGGACGGTCTAAACAAATTGATATTCAATTTTATAAGATTCGAGAGTTGGTTGAAGAAAAGGAAATTAAAATTAAATATTGTCCCACCGAAGAGCAAGTTGCATATATTTCAACTACAGCTTGAGTTATTTTACAAAATGAAGAAAATGTTTGGGATGATACAAATTTGATTTAAGGGAGGCACTGATAGATTAAATCAAATTGGACACCAAATGTTAGAAGAAATTCCTTATTATTCTTCTTTATTCATGGATCATTAGAAAGTTTACGTATTTTTCTCTCTTTTATTTCTATTATTATTATTTTATTTAGCTCACATAAAGGTTACACATTATATTTCTAATGTGTACAAGATAATACGAAACATTCACTATTAGCTTCTTTCTTTCTCTATAAGAAGTTATTAATGTTATTTCTGTCAAATGATGTCAAAACACAACTATAAAAAGCTAGTATTCATTACTGAAATTTTTATTTTCACACTATCAAAGTAGTTGACATTGTGCGATTTTATCTGTTATAGATATCAAAAATTTTAGAAAATAAAAATTTCAATTCATAACATTGACTTGGATATAAAATTAGTCTCACAGTTGAATAAAATATAGACTGAATTGAACATTAGAATTCAGAACGTACGTACCAGAAGAGATGTGTGTGAAGAAGAACAAAAATTTAGAAACAACGTTAAAGCAGAGTATGAGTTGAATGGTGTGGAGTTGCAATTTTAGAGATTAAACTTAGAGTCAGAGAAAGTCCTTCCTTCCTCAGTTTATAAGCAAAGAATAAAAGATGAAATTTATTCCTTAATTGTTTTTTTCTTTCCATTTTTTTCAGTTTGTGCTTTGACCCCTGAGCAAGTTATTTTATGTGCCAAACATACAAGAAATTAAGACATGTTCTGTTATACTAGTAATTATTTCCTAGTTCAGGTTTGCATACGCAAAAAAAAAAAAAAAAATACAAAACAAGTGATGCCGAAGGTGATTGATTAGTCATCATCATTTTTTTTTATCAATAATTATTAATTATAAATTAATAGTATATTAGTAGAGGAATTTGAATCTGTAATCTCTTTCATTTTTTTTTCCAATTTTATCACTAAGTAAACAACAATGATATCAGTTTTATTTTGTTTATATTGTTATTATTATTATTACCTCTTATTAAGTTTTTAATTGTTATATTTGTTATTTTACAATACAATATTCAAATTTATTTTATTATTCAATTTATAAATTAAGAAAAAATTTATGACTAATTATAATTGTGTATAAATAATAATAATAATTTTTTTTATATTTATGTGAAATATAATATTTTATTCTATAAGTATAATCAAGTCTTTTACAACTTTTTAGAGTTTTCAGTCATTTGTTATGAACTTCTTCATTTTTTTTTATAAATTATTACTTTTTATACTACTACTATTATTTTTGAGATATATATTTATTTTATTATTTATTCTAATAAACTTTTTCAATTGATTTTTTAACTTAAAAAAGTAATTTTTTTGTTATCAAATAGGATGTGCGTATCCCGAATGGTTAACAAAAAGAAAAGAATTGCGAAAAACTTTTGTTAAGAAAAAAAAACGGTAAAAATTGGTTGTACGTATTACAAATCTTTTATAACAAAACCATATGTAAGATGTCATGCAAAATTAAATTTTAAAATACAAATAAATTTAAAGTGAAAAAAAAATTGTAATGTATAATAAATATCTTTTAAAGGTTAAGTTTTATAACTCTTCAATAATATATAATATACCTAAACTAAAGTAAAAACAAATTAAAATATAATTACAGACTCATCGCATAGACTGTAATATTATGCATAATATATATTCATTTAATTAAAATATCTTACATAAACAATCAACAATCATATTAATGGGAAGACTAAGCGCTTCAATATGAAGCTAGCTGTATTTTCTTGGAGAGATGAAGTGACAATCGAAGAAAATACAAGTGGTTGATGCAGCAGTGACACTGCCAGTATTTCAGCCATTTACACAACGTAAAAAAGATAAACTGATGGGTGTATAACTTACGAAACAATTCACTGTCAATTAACCTTAAAATAGGTAAATATAGAAAAACATCAACAAAACACATGACTGTGTGATATATAGTACATGTGATGGCTTCATTGTTCCAGGTAGGTGATATTTTTGAAGTTTTATCTAGGTCTAATGGTGGGTATCTTTCCACTGACAAGGTCACTACCAGACACATCTTCTGAAACAAAAGGAGTCCTATGAGTAGATGATGATGAAGGTTGTGAACTGGATATTATTCTTCCATAACCACTTGTCCCATGTTCTGCTTCCACAGCGTTAGTCTCAGGTAACATTGAGCACATGTTTTCTAGCTCTCTAGCCACTTCTGCCATTTTAGGTCGCTCGTCTGGTGCGTCTTTGCAACACTTTAAGGCCAACGTCAAAAACTTCTCCATGTATTCTGAAGGATAAGAGCCGATCCGTTTATCAATAACTGAAAACAATCCACCATATTCGTATGCCATATTAACCTGAAAAAAAAAAAAATTAAATTCAAAGTATGTCAACATTATGTTATCACGGAATAAAAGAGGGTTGTAACTGAATTGTATTCTGCTTCTATCCATCTTTGAATAAATCTTAGAATGCTCCTGTAATATTCGTTCCCCTTGTTTTGTATTCTTCTAGTGATTCCTAGAAGATGGGATTTTTTTATATAACACAATAATGATTGGAAGGCATTATTGCTTGATTTCAGTAAATATATCAAGGAAAAAAACAACCCTCGGGAACAGTTCCAAGTAAGATTTGATTACTAACACAACTCCAGTGTTCCCGAAAAGACACAGACAAAAACTTGAGATGACAGGAGTTTAGCAGGAAAAATTTGAACTCATGGATTGTATGAAGGTAAGATGACTGTTGCAACAAAAACTACAGCAGATGAATGTTTTTTTTTTTTTTTTCATGTAATTCTGAAAAGTATAGGAATAATCTTGAAGAGAAAGCAAAGCATACCTGTCTAATAATATTTTCACCATGAAAGATTGGTGGCCTCCCAGTCACAAGTTCTAGAAACACAACACCGAGACTATAAACATCACTTTTGTCAGTCAATTTGTGAGTTAAGCCGTACTCTGGATCAATATAACCCTGCATGATTAAAACAGTCAACAAACTACGAAGAGATTAATTTGTTTGAACATATAAACTCAACCTAACTGTCATATAAAAATAATTATAATTATTTAGTAGCATTTTGATAAGTGTCTACAATGCGTAAAGTTTTCATATAAACATGACACTTATCAAGTTTTAATTGATCATATCTTGTAAGCAAACAACTCATTTCAGCTTATAATTATAGAATGAAGTATTAAAAAGAAGAAAAATAAGAAATTGATGAATTTTTATTGATTTTGCAGCAATTTCTCGAAGAATTAAAAATGATGTAGCTGAGTCCCAAAATTCACGGTTGAGCTCTAGTAAGACGGTTAAGGAAGGACCAGAATATGACTTTTGAAGCTGAGCTACAACAAACTGGTGTTCAACACTTAAGGAGGTGCATGACTAAGCCACGAGAGATGTGCTCAGCACTTAAGGCGGTACATGATTGAGCCACAAGAAAATATGCTCAGCGCTTAAAGCAATGCGTGACTGAGCCACGAAAGAATGGGCTCAACACTTAAGGCGGTGCATGGTTAAGCCACAAAAGAATGTGCTCAACACTTAAGGCGGCGCATGGCTGAGCGCTAAAAGTTGGGTTGAGCACCGCCCAAAAATTTGTATAAATAAAGACCTTGGGTTCTTATTTCAGGCATTGAGTAGCTGAACTCCCTCGTGTCCATGTTTGATGTAATCAATTCTGATTCTATATACTTTTACTTCTTGAGTATTTATGTTTGCTTTCATTCAATTATTTGTGGTTTGACTTATGCTTAATGATGACTTGATCACTCATATTATTTCAAGAATTTGATTTGAGTTGGAAGATTGGTCTCAACTTGTGTGGATGAATTGACGACTCATCCTATTTCACTGGTTGGATTGAGTTGAAAGACTGATATCAAACTAAGGTCTAATCAATCATCATACCTGTACTGATGCTTATTTAAGTAGCAAAAGGGATGTTAGAGGAGAGAGTCTTGCACATTAAAGCAAGGATTCATTCTACCGGAAGTTGAGGAATCACACTGGATTTGAAATCCTTAGGTTTTAGTGTATCAGGATGAACCTCAGTCTACATAGAAAGAGTACTCCTAAGACATTGAATGATTTGCATAATAACTTAACAATATGGTAATGGTATAGTAGAAGAAGATGAGATGAAATCAATTGATAGCCTCTACTCCACTCAATCTAATTACTACTATTTATTTTTACATGCACTCTTCATCACAATAAAAAAAAAAAAATCCAAAAATCAAACTTCCAATATACTTGCTATATCCATGTGGATACGATACTTGTTGATACTACTACGCACCAGTGCACTTGCTGGAAAATGGTTGTTGAGAAACCGTCATCACATTTTCTAGTATGTTAAGAAATCCAAAATTTCATATTATTTTGTAATTCTCTCAAGAAGTATAAAGCGTATTATGAACTACTAAGATGTGCATGACTAAATCTAGGTATTAGTAGACCGGTGATAAACCAAACGAAAATGAAAATCACTAGGGAAGGTTCAAAACCACCAGAAAATGATGGTGTTGTATGTGATTTAATGAAGATACGATGGAAAAACAAAATTCATAGCATTTAAAGAGAACAAACACAGGTATTTATGGAATCGGTGGTTGGTATATATTGAAGGTAGCGAACACATGTAGGTAAATGATTGTTTCCTTGTAGTAGACAGACACATATTTCTAAATATTTTCCTTCCCCCCACCTCCACAAAAAGGCAAACTTTTGAGAGTTATATGAAGAAGATTGGAGGGATTGTATTGTTGGCAAAAGGTTAGATTCATGACATTGAAAATTACCAAAGGTATGAGAACATAAGGAAATTGATCCTAGTGACTACAAAAGGTTGGGTGGGATGGTAGGGTCATGTGTACTACTAATGCATCGTTCAACATTTATATTTAAATAATGTAGAATGGTGTTTCATTCTTTCTAATTTTATCCTGAATATGAACACACTCAATTTCAGAGAAAAACAAAACCCATTGATGAAAACCTTACCGGGGTCCCCTTTATCACAGTAGATACATGACCAGGCACGTTTCCTTGTGTATCTTGGACTGGGGCAAGTCGTGAAAGTCCAAAGTCAGCAACTTTTGCAGTGAACTTGGAGTCCAATAATATATTGGTGGCCTTCACATCTCGGTGAAATATTGGAGGATCTACTTCCGTGTGTAGATACACAAGACCTTTAGCTGACCCAAGAGCAATCTTCAACCTCATGGAAAAAGTAAGAGGTTTTTCTGAATAAACTGTCATAAAAATATCAAGTGCATATAGTTCAGAGAAAAACCAGAAAACAAGACTTCGTTTTATGACAGACTCAACTATAAAATGTAACTGACATTATATTAAGTTATCAGACAGTGCAACGAATTAGATATACAGGTACAAGATTTACCAGAGAGGTGATCCTTTAGCGTTCCATTTGGCATGTATTCATAAACCAAAATCTACATGTCCAAAATTGTAAATCAGACGGAGAAAATAAACCATTCCCAGAATGAACTAGCATTTAAGAGATAGTTATTCTATGCATTTACATCCTTTTGTACAATCCGTATCCTTGTGCATCCAACACAACACGACAACATAATTGAAGTTATGGAAACAGAACTTTCAAAAATAAATCAAGAATCAAAGATTACTAAAGCTTTTACTATAACAGGTTCGGTTAGAGTTTACATTTCTGAACTTTAAACTAAAAATTACCTGTTCACCCTTTTCATCACAGTATCCAATAAGAGACACAAGGTTGCGGTGATGTAGCCTTGATAGCAATTCTATTTCTGTAAGAAACTCCTTCTCACCTTGCAGGGAACCCTCCTGTGCACGCTTTATGGCAACAACAGTGCCATCAGGAAGAAGACCTTTAAAAACCTTCCCATACCCACCTTGTCCAATTCGAGCAGAGTCACTAAAATTGTTCGTAGCGCCTGCCATTTCTTCGAAATTAAATGATCTTATCCCTTCAATTTTTATTGAGATCCTAGATGCTGTGAAAGAAACAGAAGTCTGTGTTTAACATGTATCTTGATCACCACATTCTTGACTAGTTAAGAACAAAGTAGAAATGGTTTGCATTTGTAAATTCATAGTAAGATCTAGACTTCGGATTGTGACAGAGCAAAGCACTGGAGACAAGTCAAAGAGAAGAAATAATCATAGGCTAGGTTATTCATTTTAAGGTACTCACCTTTTGTCCGTTTGGAAGGTGTACGATGATCTCTCAAACGTATTCTCAATACGAGCATTGTAACGATTGCAGAAAAAGTAACTGCAAAGGCAATTGCACCCAAGACTATTCCAACCAGTGCTCCTTTGCTGATCCCTGAACTTGGAGAGGCAACAATCACTGTGATAATATAAAAAGTATGAGAATAAACGTAAAACAAATAAAAAAAATGACTTATACTGACACATAAAAAGTATGAGACATGAATTATACTAACAAGAACAGGAGAACTACTGACACAAGTACAAAAATGTTATACGAACAATTCAATTAATAGACTGAACCGTAAGAAGTTTCTGTGACTTACCATCCCTGTAAGGATCCAGGAGAATGAAGTCTAGAAGCTCAAAAGGTCCGAACAAGTCATTGGTTGGAAGATCAAAGTCTAAGAACAAGTTTCTGAGCCGAAGAACCTCACTTGTATTGAAAAGATGAGAGCTGTTATTATCAACATACATGGGAAAAAGCTTCAAGTTCATTCCCAAACGAGGACCTTCTTCCCATTCAAATTTGTGAATATAGAACTGATCAATACGTATTTTAAGACCCCTTGACATCATGCTCTGAAATGCATTCGTGTAAGTGCGGAAATCTGAAAATCCTGGACTTTTTAATCGATAGTTAACAACCAACGGGGCAGCACAGAAACAGTCCACAGTATATTCATAGGGAGGGGGGCATGCTTGGGTGGGACAGGTAACACTGAAGTTACCATTGACGCTAATGTCACTTTCAGATCCACAGAACTGAGCTAAGGTGTTATTATTTGAGCACATAGGATTTCCCTCAAGCCTGAAAAATAGTAACTTTCAAAGCACAGTTATTGAATCTCAATTCAAATATAAATTGTGAATGACAAAAAAATGAATTTTAATCTTGGATTGTATACATATTGAATCATAAGTTTCAGAGATGTCAAAAAATAAACACTACAAATTTACTGATATAAAGACGTAATAAATTTAAAGTGGGAATGTCAAACTTAAGACATATAGAATGAAAACAAGGAAATGATAAATTTAAATGCAGAGATTAGAGTGAGTGTGTAACTGGGGTGACTGTGTAAAGCCTGAGTTTTAAAAGAATGAAAATTTAGAACCTGGAAAAGAAATAAGGTGAGAATCATACCAGAGGGTGACATTTGGAGGAAGATTTGTACTGCCTGATATGCTTGTAAGTTGATTATTTTCCATGTCCCTGAAATATGAGAAGAACATCAAAATGAAAAGGAAAAAGGGCACACATACGCATGCTTCCACATATAGGTACGACAGAAAAGTTGCCCAATTATTATTTCATGTCTTACAAGCGAAGCATTTCTGATCCATTTAAAACCCTGTCCTGCCAAATGGTAGAAGGAACACTTCCGTTCAGTGAATTGTTTGCAATTGACCTGTCAGAGAAAGACATGTGTTCATTAATCATTGATTTTACAACAATTTTTACATAATTAGAAATCAAAAACATATATTAATTAATTTGGAATACGTCAAAATATGTTGTGACGTAAGGTGGTATATATAAACTCAAACAGTTTACAACGTTGGTTATGTAATTCAATGCTGTTTGTTGTAGAAGAAAGGATGAGGATCAAAAAGAAGAAGACAACTTACAGCTTTTGAAGACGTGGAAGACTAGAAAAGTAGGATGGAATAGTTCCAATAAGATTATTGTTTGAGAAATCACTGCAGACAACTTCAGAGGTCAAACAGTAAAATAATATGAAATCATTATAATCATATTTTGAAGATTGTCACACCAAATGGTGAACAGAGGAATATCCATATTTTGAAGATTTGTAAGTTATTTAAGCAATAGAGGTTCTTACATGGTTGTGATATTGTCTGAAAGCTTATTAGTTGGAATGGATTCATTCAACTGATTCAAACTGAGGTCACTGGAATATACACAAACAACAATTAGTAGAAACCGTTAGAGTCTTAGATGTACTGTCTTTTGAACAAGTACATCATCATGCCAAGTGAGGCACTTCATTTTAGAATCCTAGAAATCAATGCATAAACTGAGTTGAATTCTTACAGATACGTAAGGCGTGGTATCGTGCTCAAATCAGGGATTGGTCCTTGCAAGTTGCAGTTCCTAAGACTCCTGATAAAACCAAGTAACCAAATAACAACATATAATCAACCTTACATTAGAGGAAATAAAACTTTTCTAAAACAATTTGAACCTCTATATCGTTTTTGCGTATTCAACCGGTTAATAAACTTTCTAACTATCATTTTTCCACTAAACAATATCCACGATTATTATTTTTTTTTAAATTTTGGACCTTTATACTTAAATTCAATTCCAATGTTTAACTGAAATTCCTTTGTACATCAGATCACAAAGATTCCCAGCACCTTAGGTCGCTTTGTAGTGTTAACATACTTACAGAGAAGGGATAAAAAATGGACTTACAGTTTTATCAATTTTGACATGTTTGCATAAGAACGTGGAATGCTATTTCCACCAAAGTTGTTGTTATCAAGTTGACTGCAAGAACCAGAAGATCCATGAAATACATTAAATAAAATGATAAAGTACATACTGATCCTAGTCAATGTAATTCTCTGCCCCCGCCCTGTTCTGCCACCCACATGAAATTGAATATTATACATCACAAGGTCAGTTTTTAAGGATTACATATTATGGATGGGAGGGAGCAGCATAACATAAATTCATGGAAATTAATATCTGAAGAATATGTTACAAAGGAAATAACTGATCCAATGGTACCTTATATTTGAAATAAGATTATATATAATTTATAGAGCCTGACATGTTAACTAATAAGGTTATATAATCAGATATAAGAAAAGAAAAGTGGAACAACCAACAGAGATTCAAACCAAGTGGAAGCAAACTGAGATGTCATCAACTTTATAAAGAACATGCGTCTGATTCAGCCAAAACAAAACGAAAACCAGATGAGCTTAAAGACATGCATACACCATACAACACATAATAAATCATACAGAATCTTTAAGCTTGGCATCTCAGAGAGCTCAGAGGGAAGATGTCCTGTAAAGTTGTTGTTGTCAAGAAGACTGAAAGTCCAGAAATACATCTTGTCAACAACATATATAGGCTTGTCTGTGAACGATTAAATAAAACCAAGAAAAATATGTGAATAACTGCAATCATGTCACCAAATAACTTACAGGTGAAGAAGGCTTCCTAAGCTGGAGAGTTGTGCTGGTATTTGCCCACTGAGTGAATTGTTGTTCATGTGACTGCTCAAGTAGGGGAAAACACTATTTTTATTGCGTTTCTTGAGAAAGAAAAACAAAGGTAGAAGAGAAACAAAAAAAATTCAGGTAACAAGTTTTTAATGTAAAGAATCATTGTAGAGAACCTTACAAATGTACAGTGGTGTTGAGTTTTGCAAATGATAAAGGTATAGGTCCTGTGATATTGTTCTGATCTATTTGCAATCGAATCAGGAATGGAAGAAACCCAAGCTCTTCTGGTAACTCACCAGTTAGTTGATTTCCATTCAGAAGTCTGCAAAATTACAGACAGAAACAAGTAATTTAACTTCAACTTACTAAGACAACACTGTTTCGTGCACTAATGTGAGTAAAAGGACTCAGAACAACTAAGGTGACAAAAACTACAGAGTTACTACCGGCCAAGAAGAAAAATTTATTTCAACTTACAACAGTCTCAAAGGATTGATAAAGCCAATTTCCTTCGGTATACTCCCAGTTATGTGATTCCACATAAAGTCCCTTCCAAGAATATAAAGTAAAAGCTTTATTATTAGAAGAAAGTAATTAGAAGCTATTATAATCTTGAAAAACTGTGAAATCTAGAAATTGCAAAATTGACAATGTTCATATGTGATTAGAAACATGAATGCAACCACAGCCTTACAAGACTTCCAGATAAGATAAGCGTCCAATCTCTGGTGCCAAAGTTCCAGACAAGTTCATGTTCAGTAAATGCCTACAGACAGGAAAATATAAAAGTGAAAACTATTGTGAATGTGTTTGAAGCAAGAAAACGAGTTAACATGGCTTATACAGAAGAATAAGAATGAGTTTAGAGTGAAGAATTAAAGTGATACAGTTGTTTAACATGTAGATAGCCATCCACTAGTGTTGTATCGGAGCACATAACTCCTGTCCAGTTAGATGTACATGGATCTCTGCGATCCCAGTTGCTCAAATTTCCATTAATATCTATCAAACTTCCTTTTATGATTCTTAATGCGTCAACTGCAAGATAATGCATATGAAATCATATATTGTCAATAAAAATCTATGAAAACACATTAAACATCGTATCAAGTGATTATTCTACTCTTAAAATTTACACCTGTCTTTCTTAACATTTCTTAAATTTTTAATAGTTTTGAATTAATTATGTATATATTTTTTCAGAGGTGAAAATCTACTTGGGGAAAGTCTTGTCATACTTACTCTGTTTATTCACAGAATCTGTCGAAAGAGGGAGATGAAAAACAATTTGGAATGTTCTTTTGGATATGTTTAAAATTTTTAAGCTATGAAACAAATGGCTAAGAGCTCTTTCTAAGAGAAAGATTTCAAATAGAGACCATTTGTTCTTACTTAAAAGTGCACTGCAATATAATACAAAGGAAACTAACAGAGGATTCAATTATAAAAATTAAAAAAATAATAAGTAATGTTAAAATTTCTGTACATTTTATTTTCCAACTTAATTATCCTTAACACTAACCAATCATATAATGTTGTTATTTTTTAAATGTTTTTATTAATTTTAATTCTTTTACTCTCTCAACTAATGTGTATTGTTTCAATTTTATTGCTTCCTAAATGCTTTTATTATTTTTAGTTCTTTTAATCTCTCTCATTTCTTTTAGAATAGATAAAGTTAGACTCTCAAAAGCATACAATTTAAGAAACTCCGATAAATATAATTCAAAATTAAGAGTATATTTGTAAAACAAACCATTAATGAAAGAGCTAGTTTGGCTTTTTATAAAAATATCAAAACTATTAAATTATTTATTCAAATTCCATGACATCATGTCCTTATAAGTATTTTTTTCTTTGTTTAAAATATTTTGTAATTCATAGTTTTAAACTAATTATGACCATATAATTTGAATTTGTTTATGTGATGATTAGGGATATAACATGTGCACATGTTGTTTAATATAACTACTAAATAACATGTTCATATAGATAAACTTGTAAGTTTAAGAGTTATCTGAAATTAAGAGAATCTTTTAATAATTTTCCCTACTTATTAATTTTTTATAATAAGCATTAAATTCATCTAACTAATCACCTGTCAAAAGAAATGAAGTATTAGGTTTAAAATTTTCATTAAGTCTATAAGTGAATAAAATATCATAGTTCAATTCTATAAATTGATACTTTATTGGACAAGAGTATTTTATTTTCATCTTATTACACAATTTTATTTCTATGCGCGTGAGGGCCAATCGATTTTCATATTATTAATCTGAATCCTGATAAGTGGAGACTTTTTTGTCCCCTCGTGACAGTTGACTTCACCACTCGATAAATAAACTTAACTTGACCATTATTTAATTTTAATTCTTCTAGAAAAAAAATGCGCAAGTAATTAATCAGTTTTAAAACTTGTGTTCATATTGATATTTCTCCTTTTCCCCCTTAAATCTCAATTTTAATGTACAAATATATGCTTATTTTCTAACTTTAACTTGAGGATTAAACCCACGCGTTCATTAGATATATTTTGTTATAAGCGTGTTATGTTTTCTTTTCTTATCATTCTACAAAGGAGATTTTGTTTTTATGATTGAATATGTTTAGTGAGTGAATCTGAATATTACTATTTATAAAGCCATAAATAGACATGATGTTTGCGAAAACATACATGAAAATTACATTATTATTTCATTAATTAAAATTTGATAAAAAAAAACATAAAATTTGGTTGATACAGTTTTTTCTTCTCTAGTATTGTGTAATTTTGAATCAATTTTCATTAATAAAGAATAAAAGAATGTTATTAGAAGAATTGTTGGTATGCATAGTTGAAGAAAATAAATCTTGTGGTAGCACACACCTTGAAACCCACACCATATACTAAAAAAACTCATATTTTCTGTCAATTTTATTTTGAAAATTTTTTTAAAAGTATATATAAATTTTGTTATGAAAAAAAAATTTTGTAGAAAATTGCTGCCAATTATTTTGTAAAATATTTTGTATAAAACACTTTTTCACAACAAATTTTGTAGGAAATACTTGCAAATTTTATAATTTGGTAATAAATAATTACTTACAAAGAAATTACCTGTCAATTAAAATTCTTAAAAAAATAGAAAAAAAAACTCTTTTCTTTTAATTTATTTTAACAAATTTGTAAAAAAAATCCTATATAATATGAGATTTTCTAATAATATATCACTTCTAGAATCGCTAATGAATGATTAAAAAGATACTAGTAGAATAGAAACTTGAAAAAATTGGGGAAATTGAAAAACAGGAAAAGTAAAAAGGTATACCTTCAGTTGGATCGGTGATCAAACCAGTAGCCAATAGAAAGTAGCAGTATAAACACAAAAACAGCAGAAGAACTTCTTCACACTTACAACATCCCTTTGAAAGATACATCTTATTAGCTGAAACGGCCACAACTTATTCAATATTTTTCCCTTAATAAACTTTGCTAAGTGTTTTTTCTTGCCCTGGCAACAACAAAACCAGTTAGAGACATTCATGGATTTCTGACTCTTCTTTATTAGTTGAAAAGCTCAGAAGCTGTAATAAAACTAAACTAGAATTTATATGAATACCCTTTCAAGATATGTATATGTTCAAAATGACATGCACATGCAGCAGCTACAAAACCACACTGGTTTGATGGTTTTACCTTAGAACGGGAAACAGATCATAAGCTCTTGCTGGAAGAACACAACAACAGGTCAAATGAAAAATGTTTGTTATAATAACTTGCAAATAAATGTTACGAATCATGAGAAGCAACATGTGGATTATAATATAATATATAAGTGTATCAGCATTGAAAACTTCGTACAGTAGATAGTGTGGTAAAGCTAAACTTCTGACTTGGTCGCCATGGCAACGAGGAATTGTGAGTTTAGTTGTCGAAGAAGGCCATCAATTTCGTCACTGTCGCTTGCTCTTCAACAAGTAACTTGCATGAGAAAAACAGCAAAAATTAATAACGAAAAAAATTAGAAAAAGTAACACCACAGCTAATTTACTAGCTCTTCAAATTAAAAGAAGTATTCAATGTCAACTAATTTCAATTTTATAAATATTTGTATAAACTGAAATTAGTTTATAATAAGTTAGTTTCTAAAACAATCTCATAAATTTTTCTAAAATTTAATTTTTTTTGGGAGACTGAGAAAATATACTTGTCTCTTACATTAATATGCATTCTCGCTCGTTAGAAAATGTTCATTTCATTTTACCATTTATCTATAGTTATTGAACCAATTTCTTCCAATTAATTGGAGTTTTAATTATTCCCTCTGGGCTTTCAGTACTTTTGTACGTGTAGTTTTGTTTAATTATATTTCTGAAGTTATATATTATCGAATCACATGTTGATTATACACGATTATTAATATGAAAAAAAAAAAACGTCAGCATGTACCAGCATATACGTACCAAGTACCAAATGAAGAGTACAAAAAGAAAATTCAATGAAAACTAAAGATATTCACTTTTCTTAAAAAAGAAAGAAAGATTTAAACAAAAGTAATCTACTTCAAGTTGACGAATATATATATTTCAAATAATACATCCAATTTTCCACTTGATAATTATTATATTTATAGTTGAGACAAATCTATATTAATTAATACATATTCAATGTTTGACTTGATCCATGAAGTTATTAACTAGCTTCAAACTTGATTTAATTTAAACTAAAAAAGGCCAATCGCACATTTTAAATGAACAAGAGGTTGTGAGGAGAATTAGCTACGAAGATGGAAGTCTTTTTGCTGAAAAACAAAGTTTCTTTCTTAATGAAATCACTCATAACTGCAATGGGTTATAATCAATTGAATATTGGTGCTATAAAGAGGAATTAGTTGAGAAGTTTGCATCACTCGGTCTAGAGTTAGGTACAAAATTCAATTTTCATGATCTAATCCACGTTTTCTTTAATCCAATCCATTTAATTTTCATTTTATTAAAAATCCAATCTATTTAAAATTTATTTTATTGGATCTGGATTTCAATCTGATATACATTTTATATATTTTATGGATTGGATATTCATTCTCTAAATCTAGATTTTCAAAATGGATAATCCAAAATATCCAATCCAAATTTTCATTTTATATTTTTGGTTAGGTTAAGTTAAATGTTGAGACGGATTAGCCCAAATTTACTCATATTTGACTGAGTTGGCGTGACCCTATACGAAATTTGGTCGAATTCAGTCAAGTCGGTCCCGATCGAAATTTGACCCAGTTGGTCATGGACAAAATTTGGAAGTATTTGGTCGAGTTGACCCCGACCCAAATTTGACTGCATTTAGCTGAGTCGACCTAAACAAAATTTGACTATATTCGGCCGAGACAACCCTAACAAAAAATTGGCCATATTTAGTCGAGTCGGTCCTGACCAATGAATTTAGTTGAGTCAACATTGACCGAAATTTGAATGATCAGGCCCTGGCCCAAATGTGGCCATATTTGGCCAAGTTGGCTCTGGCCAAAATTTGGTTGTATTAGGCAAAATCGACCTTGGCCGAAATTCGGTCGAATCCAGTCAAGTCGATCTCGACTGAAATTTTGCTGAGTCAACCTTGGCCCAAATTTGGTCACGTCGTCCCCAACCGAAATTCGTTCGAATTTGGCCGAGTCGACCTCAGCCAAAATTCGGCCGAGTCGACCTAGGCCAAAATTCAGCCCAGTCGACCCCTGCCAAAATTTGGCCAAAATCGACCAAGTCGAGCTCGACCAAAATTCGGTTGGGCTCGCAAAAATCGGTCAGTCCCGGCCGAAAGTCAGTCGAGTTCGTCCCATGCTGAAATTTGGCCTCTTTGACCCCAACAAAAAATCTGTCAAATTCTATGGTGTCAGCTCTATGGACACAAGTTTTAGAAAATTTAATTTAAATTTATTTTATGAAAAATGGATTTTAGATTTTGAACTTGATCCACATATTTGGATTTGGATTTAAACTTGATCCAAATATTTGGATCTATATTTAAAAAAAAATCCAATTTACTTTTTCTAAAAAAATGGATTTGCATCGAAAATCTAATCCAATTATTTGGATCCAAAATGAATATGAATTGGATCATTAAAAATCCAATCCATGATCACTCCTAACTCAGCCTCGTCTTTGTGAAAAAAAGAAAAGGAGATACTATTTTTGTTGAAAGCATTTCATGCATGGTAACGTTTATATAATTTTTATAAACTCGTACCAAGTAAAAATGACTTTTTTGTATTAGTTAAAATTAAATAATGTTTAAAATATTATAAATTTAAATAGGGATTTTTTTATGTAAAATGTAAAAAAATTTGAATATTTAGGTGGAATACTTTGATAAATATTTTTTTTTTAAATTTAACATGTATATATAAATGTATATATATAAGTTGTAATTATATTTAATTACTAATTTAGTTTAAAATGTGAGAGGGACCTGATTGTTTCATTTAAAAAAAAATAGAAGACTAAATTGGACCAAAATTAAAAATAAAAGGATTAGATTGAAATCAAGTATATATATGAAAATAACATGACATGTGACATGGATACGGCGTCAACATTAATCTAATGAAAAAGACCAAATTGAACATTTTAAAAAAAATTAAAAGAACAAATTGAATAAATAAAAAATTATGGGTATTTTTAAAAAATAGAATAAAATTAGAGAAACAAATTAGATATTAAAAAAAATATATACCATTTTTGTTGAAAGCATTTCATGCATGGGTAACGTTTATATAATTTTTATAAACTCGTACCAAGTAAAAATGACTCTTTTTGTATTAGTTAAAACTAAATAATGTTTAAAATGACTTCTGGAAGAGCTTATGAAGCAAAACAAGGAGCCTGCAATGGCTACCGACTTATCTTACGTGTGATTAAATTTGGGTTATCCTCAACTTGAGAACACGATCAATGAAGTCTTGAATGGCTTTGATTCAGTAATTTACCAATTTTTGCAAAGAGAAAGTAGATTATAATGGAGCTCATGTAAAAAAAATACTTTAACTTTGGGATAAATTTCTTCGTAAATATTTTCTTTACTTAAAAGAAAATTAAACTTTTCTTATCAATTCAAATTTTCAACCTTTCAATTTTCTAAAATTTCACTGTCACAATTTGATCTCAAATGTTATATGTTGACCCTGTTCATATTATATAACCTTGTGAACACTATCCTACCACAAAGAACCAAGTACAGACCTATTTTTAAAACCAAAAAAAGCTCTATTTTTAGATTATATAGTCTAGAATATAAAATTTGTATTTTAAATTGTATAATATTAAATAAGATAAATAGATTTTAGATTCTTAATTTTTGTATAGAGTTAAGTTTCATTTTAGTTCTGAACTATGAATTATTTTCGTTCTAAACTTTGGACTTCTGCGGTGCAGTCTGAAATGAGACTCTGTACACCCTAATGGATAGCCGACGCTGTTCTAATCTTCAGACTAATTGATACACACCCGAACTTATCTAACTTTTCATATTTTGTTCTAAGATAAATTTTAAATGTGATTATTTTACTACTAATTTAAATCAGTTTAAAATCTCAATTAATTCTTGTTTTGTTTAGAAATCCTCAATTAAATTTTTAAATTTTAACTTGTCTCTTATATTTTTGAAATATATATCAATTAGGTTATTTCTATTAATATTATACTAACAATATTTCATATTGTATTACATATCGGTATGTAATTTTTTCTACTTTTCTTATTATTTTTTTAAATTTTATTTTATTTAAAATTTATATATTTAAGAAATGTATATTTTTAATGAATTTATTATTTCATATTTTAATATTATTTTTTTATTTAAATTTATATTTCAAATATTTATATATTTATATATTAAATTATTTAATTATTAATTTTTTGAAATATAAATTTCAAATATATTTGAAATAAATTTTAAATTTATAATTTTAACAGAAAAATTAGATACAATTCAGTGTAAAATATAAATTTAATTTTATTAAAGATGTTTTTTTTTTAAAGTAATTTTAGAAATATCATTATAATATTTATATAAAAATATCAAATTTAATTTTAGTATTAGTATAAAATTTATATAAAATTTAAATTTGTTAAATTTGGAGAGAGATTAGATTAATTTAATTTTAATAAAAATTAGAATTAAATTGAGATTAAGTTATAATAAACATAAAAAATAAAAAGTAAATACAGAAATAAATTGAGACTAATCAACGACGTGACGCTCACCATAATATTATTACTTTTACGTCATACTAACAATATCATGTAATACATTATTTTCTTAACACAAGTGACAAATTTAAGAAACCAATTAAGATTTGTAAACAAAATCGAGAGTTTAAAGCAATTAAAGTCACGATACAAATCCTTTTTCAGTATTGAGAATGCGTTTCTCTAATCAAACATTTTGTTCTCATTTATTGCATATTCCTAACTTGGGCAGAGGCGAAAGCACAAACATGGAAAAAGAATTTGTTATTCATAAACCTCGCAAAAGTTAAGGAATGAGTAGCATCTTTATCAATTCTATACCTTACTTATAAACTCAGGAACTTCATACTTCTTTTTTGCTTATATGTCATCTTTTCCCTTCTCAATTTTTTTTCATTCTTTAAAATTACAACACCACACCTTCCAATCAATATTGTGTTTCGCAGCCAAGTTGCTCCTAAATTCTTCTTCTTCTTCACATTTATCTGCACAAATCTTCAGGTAAGTTTCTCAGTTCACATCTTCAATAGATTACAATCATAAAGTTGCTTATAAAATATATTATATATTATCTTTCCTGATATTTCTTTAAACTAAATTATGTTAAATTTTTTTGATGTGTCGAACAATTTTCATGCTAATATTGAAGCTTTTTGTACTGTTTGATACATTCTTGGTTCAATATCTATTGAAAAATGCGATCGACACCTTAAAAGAAGTTGAGTTAACGTAATTGAGTTTAAAGAATTATATTCATTCATTTTTAAAGTTTAGGGACTAAAATGTATTGAAGTTTCAGACAGGAACGAATTCCAATTTTGGATCAAAGTTCAGGGACTAAAACATACTTAACCCAATTTTATAATAGTAGATAAAATTACTGGTTTAAAATAAGATTTACAATAATTTAATTTAAAAAATTATTCTGTAACAAAGGTTGTATATATGACAATTTTTCTTCAATAAGAACACTGGTTTTTGAAATTTTATGTTGGTCAACATATTTAATATTTTAGAAAGCAAATAAATATAATTTAATACATTATAAGAATAACCTAATACCAAAAATATAATTATTTATATTTACTTAAATCAAATTTGAAGCCTAAAATACTTTTCTAAATTACCTAATTTCAACTTTATAATCAAATAAGATCTCATGCAAGTGCCTAATTCATTTTCCAAATATAT
>Ga0209589_1000075_pt1 | contig 98251 bp, 60 predicted proteins | sample CowpeawhiteBW_FD_187525 | JGI IMG/M metagenome (GOLD analysis project Ga0209589, IMG submission 187525) | Root nodule microbial communities of legume samples collected from California USA - Cow pea white BW (SPAdes) (version 2) | ecosystem: Host-associated > Plants > Roots > Nodule | place: USA...
TATATATATATATATATATATATATATATATATATATATATATATATATATATCCATCAATCTCCATCAACTTTCCCTCACCTATTGCATGATGGGCACTAACTCTTCTGTCACTGGCTTCTACAACTTCCTCACACAAGGACTCAATGAACTACACCAATCCTTCCTCTCACCCACTTTCATGTCCATCCAATTCCTTTCACAGGTCATTTCCTCTCTCCACTCTTTCCATTCCCAACTCACCATTTTGGTCCGAAAGCTTCGCTTGCCCGTTGGAGGGAAATGGTTGGATGAATACATGGACGAAAGCTCGAGGCTTTGGGATTCTTGTCATGTTCTCAAATCAGCCATTTCTGGAATGGAGAATTATTACTCAGCCGCCTCTAACATAGCTTCTTCTCTGGATGGTTACCATCATTTTACTCCAGAACTTTCACGTCAGGTTGTTATTTTATTTTCTCACAAGCTTATTTATCAACTGTTCGGACAAAGTTACCTACCTCGGATGATGTTCTTATGTTCTTGTTGTTGTTGTTGTCGTCTTCTATGCAAAAGAAAAGAAAAAAAGAAAACTTTTTTAATGGGTCTGTTGTTTTATTGTGATGCAGGTTGTTCGGGCAATAAATGTCTGTCAGAGGGAGATTCTAGGATTGGAAGAGGAAAACAAGAGTTTGATGGAAACGAGGATGGAGCCGTTGTCCCAATGTTTGATTCAGAACATCTCGATGGAATCGAAGTTGAATGGATTCAGTGGATTCCGAGGGGTTCTGTATGCAATGAGGAGTGTGAGTTCACTGCTTCTGATGATTCTGCTTTGCGGGCTTGCGTATTGTTGGTCCTCCTCTTGCTTTCAGCAAGAAGGGTACGAGGAACACATGGTTTTTGGATCTGGATTCATGGTTTCGATGGCGATATTGCAGCAGAAAGTGGCAGAGGAGATAGACCAGACAGAAGGGCAACCAGGGATTCTGCTGTTCGAGTTCCAACAAGCAAAGAACGCCATGGAGGAACTGAAAATGGAGTTGGAGAGAATAGCAGGCTACGAAGAACATGCTGAGATCCAAGAAAAAGTTGACAACGTTAAGAGTTGTTTTGGTTTGTTGAGATGTGGGGTCGACACTATAGCGGGGCAACTTGATGATTTCTTTGATGAAATAGTAGAAGGAAGGAAGAAGCTTTTGGACATGTGCAGCAATAGGTAGAAAGAAAGAAAGAAAAAAAATGGATATACGCAGACATAGCAAGAAGAGGGAAAAGAATTGTTAAAAAACCAAGCAGTGTCATCATCATTATGCATTAAACTTTGGTCTTTGTTTTTTCATTTACTTTATTTTATTTTTTCAAGTTTCCTTATTGATAGTGTATTGATTGATCATTGATTAGTGAAAGGTAGGCTATTTGTTAAGCCTTGAAGAAGTTTCTCATAAAACCAAATGAAGAAAAGTTTGCAAGAATGTGATTCTTGCTTTGAAGAAAAGCAACATTACTACTACTATTTAGTACTATTCTTCCATAAGAAACCGGAATATTGAGAAGCTGGTAACTTCATCAGAAAGAAACAGCAGTATTCTCTACCTGTTTGCAGAAAGTGGCAAAAAATTCCAAAGAAGATGGTATTTTGATAAAGAGCTACTTTTCCTTTATTTTGTTGTTTTCTTTTTTGGGTTAAATTATGCTTTTGGATCAGAAAAACGATGGCATATCTCAGATGTTCATTTAAAATATATCTCTGGAGTCAATGAGAATCTTTCTGTGAAGCAACTAATCCAGATATCAGTTATATTCTATTCTGGTTCTGTTCACTGTATCACAGTTTTGTATTCTAATGGTTGTGCAAAGTTATCCAAAACAAAGCCTTCACATTTCTTAACCCTTTTGCTTTTTAGCTGCTTAATTTTTACATCATTTTAGCAGTGAAACCAGATTTACACATTTGCTGCAGAATGCAACTTTGAAACATATGACTGAAATGATTACTTTGGTATATAGTATTGACTTTTAAAAAGGGGGTTTGTAATTATAACGAAAGGGAAACAAAAATTGTACGGCAAACAAATGTGATGTAGGCTTTCCGCAAATTAAAGTAAAGTTTAACAGAACACAATCCGACATGGTTAAGACAGAGGAAGAGAAAAAGTTTGTCCAAGAAAACAATCACTGCTACAGTTGCAAAGGCTAAAGAAAAAGATTTTTCTTTTTTACATTTCTAAAAAAAATAATAATAAAAGTTAATCTTCCGGTATACTTAATAAGTCTTACATCTTTTAGAAGTCGAATCAAATACAGTTTAAATATTCCTTTTTTTTTCTATAATTTGAAGTGTCATTCAAAGATAAAATCGTCTGAAACACCATTTAGACATAAAATCGTGACGCCACATTCTAAAACGGACAATATCGCAAGACGATTTGTTCTAATGGTGAGTAGTGCATAGGGTAAGGGTAGTTGATATCTGTGGAGCAGCAGAAGAGGAGATCTTGGTGTGTTAAAGTCAAAAAAGTGATTATTATTATTATTATAACATACAAAACAGGATTATGTTGCCTGCCCACTGGACAAATCAACTTTTAATGAAACAAAAGAATGCCAAAATTAATTGTTGGTTTAAACAAGATTAATTTTCCACGTAATTGTGATTAAAAAAGTACATGAGATGAGTAAAAAGAGGTTTGGTTAATGACAAGAAATGTCTTTGTGGCATCCAATTAGAAGCATAAGATTGATTCGTTTGTAAAAAACAGTAAAACACGTTTTTGTGTGTTGAGAAGAAAAAGATGACAATAAGCAACACCTTTGTGACTCACTCCATTCAAAAGTGTTTGATATATTTCACCTTCCCATAAGCAGGAGTGAGTGGCAGACACAATCACTTTTCATGACTCATAACACCATCACGGCTTTTTATTTTACAAAATTTATGATCTCATCTTCACTTATATTATACCCCTTAACTTATAATTAGTTTTCATAAATGCTGTAATTAAATTTATGATGTATACTTTTTATCTAATCAGGAATTAATTTATATCACCTTAAATATGTTTTTCGAATTTTAGTTGTTATATTTTTGTCCCTAAAGTTTCTTTGCTTCACTTTTGATTCCTGTAAAAAGACACTCTGTTCCTTGTTATTTTGTTTTAATTCCTTTAAAAAAGTTCATTTTGTCTGTAATGCGTAAATCATTTGCTTTTAGCACAAAGTTACTAATTTAAAATAGATAAAATATTATAGAAACTAAACAAATAAAAATATAAAAGGACTGACGCAAAAATAAAAAGAAGATTTAGCTAGGATCAAAAGTCAAACAAAAAATTGTAAAGACAAAAAGTAAATTAGAGTTATATTTCTCAAACCAACAAGGCTGAATTAGGCTTTTGCAATTTTTTTTTATGTTAAACTCAATTTAACCTCATTCTTTCTTAAACGCATTACTAATTCAAGATATTATAGCAAGGATCAAAGGTCAAACAAAAACTTGTTAAAGACAAAAAGTAAATTAAAGTTATATTTCACCAACCAATAATATTTTTTAGACTAAAATAAAATATAAGATGTTATGGGATTAGGTTTCTCGTATTTTTACGCTAAACTTAATTCAACTTCATTAGTTATTGAACCATTACTAATTCAAGATATTGTGAGTATGAATTTAATTATTTAAAGATTCTAAATGACCGTCATAAATTATAAATTAACTTAATTCTATAAAATTTCATTTTTAAAATAGATTTGTATTCATTTATATATTATAAATTTATTTTATTTTTAATTAATATAAAAAATTTAAAAATATATTAAAAGAATGTTTCCTAGATTATGTCTAATATTATTCATATTAAACCCATAATTCAAATCACATCCTAGATTAATTTGAACTAGGTCGGATTTGACCTAATAATAAATAAAACTGAATTTAATATTATTGAATTAAACTATGTGAAATTGAACCATTGGTTAACCTCGCCCAATAAACATCATTATTAAAATTAGGATTAAACATATTTTTGATCTCTTAACTTTCGGTGAAAATTGAAAATGATTCCTCCTCAAAATTTTGGACTAATTTAGTTCCTCAACTTTAGAAATATATATACTTAGTTCTTTTAACCAACTTTTTTTATGTTTATTTGACGTTTCAAATACATTTCATGATAATATTTGAGTTGTTTATATCATTTAATTATTTTTACTTCAATGTTGACTGAGAAACGCATATAAAACGTCAAATAAACTTAACAAAATTTTGTTAAAATGACTAAATTTATCCAGTTTTTAAATATGAGAGACTAAATTGTCTAAAGTTTCAAAGAGAGACTATTTCCAAATTTGACTAAAAGTTAAGGGACTAAAAACATATTTAACCCATAAAAGTATAAACTAGAAACTCAAGCTACACTAAATTGAATTTAAAAAAAAAAAAGTAAAAAGGAAATGTTATAATTTTCAAGATTGGCATAGTCTTGGTATAAAACTAATTTGATATGATGAGTTTTAATTAATAGTTTGATAGCAAACAATTATTTCAGTACGCATATTGATATATACTATCAATTTATCAAATTTCAATATAATGCGCAATACAGTATGATAATGACATAGATCTCTAATATTTATATTAATATTTGAAATTGTAGTCGAAAACAATTGTGTATACTATCATAAGCAATCTTTGCCGTGGATAGAAGGCAATTCTTTACCAGCAAAATCAACATGATCATCCAAACTTCCTACAACACATATTTATCTTTTATAATAGAATATTATTATAAAAAATCTTTAAGACAGTATAAATATGTCTATAATCTCAAAAAAAAAAAAATATATATATATATATATAGTTAATTTTTTATATATTTATTATTTTAAGTATTTCTTGTTTGATTAGGATGTCAAAATATTTTCTATATCATATTTTTTTCTCAATAAACATTTATTAGAAAATACACCTTGATTAAATAAAAGACAAAAATACATTTAAATATTATGAAAAAACATTATAACCTTTTATAACACTTTTATTTAGTTTTATTCTATTCCGTTCCAAATTATTTTTAAAAAAGAACAATTTTATCTTTTTTCAAATCAAGACAAATATAATTTTTATATAAATGTTATATCGAAAAATATAAAAAGACTACCATTTCCTACTATGAAGAGTTTTCTTTGGAAAGTTTAAGAATCAGACATTACAAAAAGAAAATCCAATAACAATTAAAAATCAATGTAAAATGAAACATCCATCCCTTGTTATTCACTAACAAATCATTCTTAACTTTTAAAATTATTTATGTATAGTGGCTATCTAAAACTATTTTATACTTTTTGCACGACTTTTGGTCTCCTCTCATATCCTTAGTTTAAAAAAACAACAATATCCTCTAACTACAAATCACTGGTAAGTTGGTGGAAATTGATAACCTCGCTAAAATTTACACGATCACATAATAAAGCTTAATTTGAACACAAGTTGTAGAGAAAGTTGGTTGTTCTACACTGAATGTGCTTGAAATATCTTTTTTACATTCAAAATAAAGTGTAGACACTGAGTTATTTATATTTTTTAAAATAAAAGTTAATTATTCAATTATTTATTTTATTAAATAAATTATTTTTTATTTATTAAAGATAAAATTATCCAATTAAATATGACAACAAAAATTACAAAACTTCAATTGTAATGCAAACATCTTTACAAATTTGTATTTGCGTTAATTAGTACTATAATTGTATATTAAAAAGGTTGTGATAAATGAAACTGAAAGAAACATTGATTTTAAACCATCCTTGTTTTAGTAAGTGGTAGTAGGTGAATTTGAACCAAAAAGAAAATTATACCCATTGCAGACTTACATTACCAAGTGGATAAATGGCCTAATCCCCAAGGTTTGATGGCACGAACCCACACTTAGATGGTTTGAGAAGATATCTGCAAACCACAAAAGCATGAGAAAAAGGGGCGCTTTAATCCCAAACATTTACAGTTGCTAACAAATAGGAACTACACAAACCAAAACAAAAATCGAAGTCAGTGTATTCAACTTCATAAGTCTAGGACCTTGTAACTGGCCCAGTTAAACCCAAAACGCTTTAATTCCTTGCGTATGAACTCAGGCGCTTCTGAAATATCTTTCATTACCAACTTATCAGAAAGAACAAATAAGCTTTCTTTTCGACAAAAAAAATATATATATATTTTGCAAATACAAAGCAATGAAATATTTACCACGTCACCCTATATATTTTAACAATTAACACGGTATGGTATTGACGAAAATGAGTACAAATATGATCTCAAAAGAGGGAATATATAGATGGCAAAAAATAGGATTAATAACATTGCTTTAAGCATCAAACAGCAACGAAAAGAATTCAAGGTGTCTAACCTCTATCAGAGAAATTATTTTCTGTAGATTCACCAGAAGAACTCTGTACTCAGGTTGGTTGATCAAGAATCCCTGTTCCAAACCTATAATAGCTTCAACTTCATGCATTCAGATGGGATGGTGACACCTCCAAGGTAGGAACAAGATACTTGATCGCCAAACGAAACCTCCACAGAAGTATGCAGTACCTTCGTACAGTCTTGCACCAGATTGCAGCTCACTGCAACATGTGAAAACCTGACAACTGCATACAACGCAGAGAGGAGAGAAACTCCACAAAATATATGCACAAGCTGTGCTTTTGTAAAAGCAGGCTCGACGACCCACAATCGTAGCATATATAAATAATCAATAATGGCAATTTACAAGCCACATCATGCTCAAATGTCAAAACCCGGCATAGCAAACTGAGTTGCAAACGCCTCGACACGTGCTCGGAGCTCAACAACGTCCCTATGGCTCTCAAGTCCTTTTAATGCTGTCTTCTGAAGTTTCCCGTGCTCCCTCTGCAGTATGCTTGCAATCTGTGCAGCTCTAATGAGAAAATCAGCCATTGTCTCAAAATCAGGTTCCAGACACCCTCTTGACGTCATAGCAGGAGTACCTGAATAACAAATAAGGCAGAAAAATCTCGCCCGTGAGAAAGTACAGCCAATTAAATATTCTAAGCATGCAAAAAATAAAAGGTTCCAGCATATTGGACTATTACTCACCAACTCTAACACCTCCGGGAATTATAGTTCCATTGTCCCCAAATATAGCAATTTTATTCAATGTAATATGACATGCTTCACAGACCTTCTCGTAGAATTTACCTACAAGCACCAAAAAGGTTATCCTTTGAGTTAAAACTTCTTACCATCTAAAAAAATAAATGAAACAAATTACATTTAATTGTCAGTCTTGAATAATAGGATTTGCATAAAAGGTGACCATAACTATCAAACTCAAAACACAAGTCTGATGTTCCAACAAAAAGACATGTTTGGAAGTGAAGTGCCTAAAAGGGTTCGATATATTTAGTAAAGATGGGAATGCTCAAGTAATTTTGCTAACATTTAAAAAAAGATGTCCGGAAAATGTATCAAAGAGAAATTTTTCTGCACGTAAAAATATAACGTAAGTCACGTAAGGTTATTTCAAAATGTGCGAGAAAAATATAAACGAAGGTGCTTAATAGAAGTGGATGAAAAGGATAGATAATCCAATTAAAAAAAAAAAAAAAAAAAAAAAAAAAAAGGTGCAAGAAAGACAAAAGAAAATATTGGAAAATACCCTGGCAAAAAATTGCAATCAATGGTTGAACCCAAAATTTGACTTTGTTTTTCTAGAGCCCAACGGTGTTGACTAATCCATGCAGTAAACCTCCTCTGATGAGATACGAGTTTGCCATCATAATTGACTTTACATTTCACTAATATTTTCATTGGCACCTGTCTCAATGAAGCAGCTGAGCTGCTTCAGACTAGTATGCACCTCAGGCTCTTTAGGGCCAGCCCATTCAGGAAACTCCTACTCTTTCTATAAAAATCCATATATCCGTATAGAAATGTAAATTTAAAACATAAAAAGTCAAAGAATCTAATCCAAAAAACCAGTGCAATGCAGTCAACATGCGAACTAGTAGAGTCTAACGGGAAAAGGCATTAAACACAAACAAATTAGCAAAATATCATAAAGAATACGGCATGCTCATACAATACCTGTCAATCCCAGGGGCCTTAAATCCCAAAGTATTAAATGGTTGTCTGTACCCCCAGTCACTAAACGGCATTTCCTTCTCTGTAAAGCACATGCTAAAGCTTGAGCATTCTTCTTCACCTGCTGCATGTAGGCCTTATACTCAGGAGTAGCCACTTGTTTTAAAGCTATAGCAAGTGCAGCAATGTGGTTATTGTGCGGGCCCCCTTGCAATGATGGAAAAACAGCAAAATTTATCTTTTCTTCAAAGTCATATTGATCACTTTCATGACCCTGACTTAGAAGAATCCCTCTCTTCCTCGGCTTTGAACCTTTCCGATAAAATATTATACCTCCCCTTGGACCTCGAAGACTCTTGTGAGTTGTCGAAGTAACAATGTCACAATAATCAAAAGGATTCACACATTCCTGAAAAGACAACATCACAATAATTAGCATTACTTCAAAATTTATGGCTAATCAACTATTGGATGTTTTCTAGGAGACAATAATGGACTGAAACAATCCTTATCCATGAATTCCAGAATATGACTTAAAAATTAAGTTCAAAAGATATTTAATTCAGTAAGTTTTATTCCAATGCTCGGATGAAATTCAATAAAAATAATAAACACCTTGGGGATATATCCAAATGTCTTACACTTTACTAATCATAAAAAGTTCTGGCTTTAATTCAAATCAACCACACTTAACTACACTACTCAACATTCCATATTCTTTCATGTGTATTAATTGTCGTGTTAAGCTATAGATCAAACATACAAACTACACGATGTGAGACTTTGGCACCTCATGACACCCAAGTCTCTATTATAACACCACCCCTGAGAGACAATGTCCCAGAAACTTACACTCTATGTAACTCTTCCTTCACTCACTGGTCAGAACACTAACACCCCCCGCCCGACTACAGAGACAACAACAACCACCAGCTCTTATCTTATAACGAATGACAGGCATTCAAACAAATGGAAAACCCGCCCTTGCAAGCTAGTTTACCAGGAGGGGTGACAACCAAGAACTTAACCAATTTCACTGAACTCTTTGTATTGGTGCAACTTAAAACAAATAAATATATGTCAAAATCAAATCAAATCATATGCAGAATAACAGATACACACATAGAGAGAGGGGGAGGGAAGGAGAGAGAGAGTTGCTACGAGAAGTCTAAAACCAGCAAGAACATGAGACTAAATTTTCACAAGCAGCTATGAATATCATATATGCATAAAAAAGGGTCTACTTAAGGAGTAGGAATATATTTCACACCTTGGCCGCAATTATGCCACTAATTTGTGCCATGTCACACAACAACACAGCTCCACACTTGTCCGCAATGTGTCTGAACCTCGCGTAATCCCACTCTCGGGGATAAGAACTCCCACCACATATAAGTATCTTGGGGCGAAAATCAAGCGCCCTTTCCTCAAGCTTATCATAATCAATATAACCCGTTTGAGGGTTCACCTTGTAAGGCAGGCTCTCAAAGAAAATAGAAGCCCCGGAAACTTTCTTCCCATTGGGAGTATAGTAACCGTGACTAGTATTCCCTCCAGACGGGGTATCCAACCCCATGATACGATCACCGGGCAACAACAGCCCCGTGTAAACAGCGAAATTCGCAGAGGTGCACGAATACGGCTGCACGTTCACCCCCCAGCACTTGGGGTCGAGACCGAACGCGTTCAACGCGCGTTCGCAACAGAGCGTTTCGATTTCGTCGATGTACTGATTACCACCGTAATATCGCGCACCGGGCATTCCTTCAGAGTACTTATTCGTCAAGTGGCTTCCCAACGCCTCCATCACAGCCCTGCACACGAAATTCTCGGACGCTATGAGTTCAATCCCACGAAATTGCCTCTTCTTCTCCTTTTCCATTATCTCGTGGATGTCGGGGTCCGCGATTGAAAGCGGTTGGCAGCCCCACGCACGCACGGCAACCTTCCGCGCGTCGAGATCGGGATCCACCGAAACCCTCTTCGTGGAGGACGAGGACGATGAGTCGCAATCTCTTCGCCTCTTCAGGCACATTGAGTGGCCCAGAATTCGAAACTCTTCCACTTCTCTGTCGTCGTCGTCATCCGATTCGACGTCCAAACTTCCGTTCTCCGGCGGCTGCGCCGGTTCCAGCAGCTGCAGCGGAACCGGCGGGTCGGAACGGCGAAGCGGCGAAGAGTGAGAGGAGGAAAATCCGAGGGACAAGTTGGATTGAGAGTGAGAGAGGTCCATTGAAGACGATAGTGAAACAATGGGATACGTAAATTTAGTTACTTATAATCCCTGAGAACCACAGCAACAACAAAAACAACAGAGGGAGTAGAAGCGGTGGTGGATTAGGGATTGTGAGGGGAAGGAAGACGAGACGGTCATTGAAAGCCCTAACCCTAATTTGGAATTTGGAATTGAGAATTGAGAACCGAGAGAGGAAGGGAATGTATCTGGACCCTGGTTCTTTGGTGTGAACGTGAATTTATGAATACAAAACCCTCTTTTCCCTTCTCTAATAATAATAATCTTCGGAAATCACAATCATATTCCATAAACTAACATAATTTACAAGGATTCTTTCCTCTTTGTTCCAATCAATCCACCCAACTTGATTAATGGTAATGGCAATTCTGATTTTTTTAATACCACTAATCTCTCATTAAACTACATTATTTTTTCCTTGGAATTATAATTTAATTCAACGTTGCTATGGGATTATTTGTCATCCAATTACAATTTTATCTTGTCCTTTGTATAAATAAACAAGAGAGTTTAATAATTGAAGTAATTTGATTTGAAAAAACCATTGACCTAAATAGCTGGAGTAATATTTACATTTAATAACAACACATAATTCAAATAAGGGCTTTTATTCATAAATAAACACGACTTGGTTTATTAATTAGTGTGTGTTTGTTTTGCTTAAACACACTTTTCAATATATATTGATCTGAAGTGATGACCTAGCTTATTGACATACTTAAGAGACACTATAAGAATTTAAATTTATTAAATAATGAAAATTATATAATTTCTCAGAAAAGTTATAGGGATTGGTTGTATTGTAGGCATTGTTTAATCGCCCACATGATTTTCTAAATATAAAAGTATTTAAATTTATTACAAAATATAGGTAATTTACATTTTTTAATGTATTTCAAGTTTGTAACTTAAAAAGATAGATTAAAAGTGTATATCTAACTACCACTGCAGTGTAGATATAATTATAAATAATTTGTGACTATTTTCTTGGAATTTTCGTTCAAGTCGAATTAAGGAAATTTAAGTCTTTTTAATGCGACTATTCCATCCCATGTAAAAGGAGTGAAAAAAAAAAAATTACTTAACATGTGTTGAGATATATGTGGATGGAGAATTTTTTATCTCTACCCTAACGAATCAACGCATAAATATGAGTCATACAATATAAGTTAAATGAATAGGTTTAACGATAGAAACAAAATTATTAACATAACCATTGGAAAACAATTTACAAGTAAAAATAATACAATAGGTTAGATATTGATGTCAAATTGAACTTATCTTATATTCAAACAAGTTCTGTATATCACAAGTTGAATCAATACAGATTTAATTAACAAGAAATCAACTCAACTTAACTTATTATAATTAACTATAAATTATTCCATCTCCTTAAATTTAAATAAATTTACTCACTTAAAAATATTTTATATATTACATTTTTTCATGTATTTATTCGGATCCAATGAAGTTGAGTTAACTAAAGATTTACATAACTTTAAAGTATATATGATTTTATAAATAATATTTGATTATTCTATTGTTAAAAAGTTAAATTATATATAAAATTCTATTAAAAGTAATTTTATTTTATACAAAATTTCATCTTTTTGAAATTTTCTCTTTAAAGATTCTCTTCACATTTCTTTCAGATTTTTATTCTATCTTTAATCTCTTTAAAAATTTGAGCTCTATGAAACTTATTCACATATTATAATCATATGTTATAGGTCTAGTTGATAATTGAAAAGACCTGGTCGAGCTGACAAGACAGGTTGGGGCAATATTAGAGTTGAGTTAGGTTGAGCTAACAACCGAGATAAGTTGGGCCAAAGGCAAAGACAGGACAGGCCAAGCTGACAACTGAGACGGACTGAGTTGATCATGAAGACAAGTAAGGCCAAACCGATAGTCGAGATGGACTGATCCAAGTCGACGACAAATTCGATCTGACTCGATTATCAACATATGGGGTCATATGTACATTTCACTTGTGTGGTACTGTGAGTTATATGCAATGTGATCTTCATTGTGAGGGAAAATGTAGAACAAGTGCAAACTAAAGAACACTTAGCTCGACCCTTACCTGTTTTTAGTTGGACAGTGATACTTTAACACTGTCAATCTTCTCTTACTACCATTTAACATTTCAAAAAATTATTATTTTATTATAATTATATATATATATATATATATATATATATATATATATTTTTATAATATTAATAAAATATTTTATTATTAAATCTGGTGTGAAATGGAAGTCAAAATTAAAAACGATGTGAAAATAACTTTTTTCTTTTTAGTTTGTCTTCTTTGAAGTCTTCAATTAGACGTTTTATACCTAAAACTAAAGTTTGTTCATGTACTAAGACTTTGCTCAATTGTTTTTGAGAAATTCTTACGGAAGTTCATAAAGCATTTATCATAACTAAATTTTCCTTTTCGGTCATTGATGAAAAATTTTCAAATATTATTATTTATCTAAAATATGACAATTCTTTAATCTTTTCTTTTGTATTTTGTAACAAATTTGATTAGTGACATTGTCATGATTGTATCTTCCTCAATGGCCACAAGGAAACAAAGTTTTGAAAGTGTTCGTTTTGAGATTTTGAATAACAAACATAGATAATTTTGTTTAGTTACGACATACCCAATTTAGATAGAATACGCAATCAATTATCAAGTGGTTATGCTACACTTTTACATGTACTCGGTATAAAAATAATTATTAATTTTTATTTTATAAATAGAATATAATGTTGAGTTTAAATTATTATAAAGTTGAATATATGAGAACTTCATTAACTCTGAAATGGGAATGAGAGATGTTGCCTCAAGTACAACGATACGTCAGAGGAAGAGGTTAGGTGACAATTTGATTGTCAGATATACGATATATGAAAGTGGTGTGGGTGGGGTGCAGGAAAATATAAATGGGGTGCAGGAAGTAATAGTGAGAAAGAAAATGTGAAATTGGGCAATGCGAGGCCCATAACATATGTTAGGTGAGGGCTTATTGTAAGCAAAAGCCAACCTACCACGACAAAATTTTCTAGAAACACACTTAAGATTGCTCACCTACTTCCCGCATCCATAAAACCCAGCATTCAAGTGTCTTTAGTAATCTCTTACAAAAAATAATAAACCTTCTTTTTTTATTTTTAGGAATTTCGATATTAACTAATTTATATACTTGTGAAAATTTTATTTTACACGTTATTTTAATTTTCTTAATTTTTTTCGTAATGTAATTATTTTTTTCTTTAATATAGAGTTTGACTCCAACATTCATTCTCTGGCAGCCAGACACACAATATCCATTCCTGTTGGTAATTATAAATATTTTGAAAAAGAAAACATAGATCATGCATAAAATTTGAGGTCCACCATGCAAGCAACAACACAAACTAAACCATAAATAAAATATTTGGAACATGTTATACAGTATGTGGACACGTACGAGTCTACATTCGTATTTCTGGTCCTGTACGCCACTACATCTGTGGGTCCCACACTTAGCGGTTTTTATGGTTCAAATCACATCCTTTCCACAGCATCTCCCGCACGTGTATTTCGTGCCCCTCCGCACGCTTTACCTGTTCCTTTTCTTTTTTATTTTTTTAATTCGCATAAGCAGTGTAACTGTGTTCCTCTGTGTAGCGCACCACAGTAAGCCATGCATCACACGGTTGAGTGAGTGCCACGCCGTTCAACATCGTGGAAAGTGGTAGCGCATTCGCGAAGGGTGAAGAGCAACACGTAAACGCGAAATAGAGGGAGTAGGGTCGAATTTGGTACTCGCGAGAGTGAGATTAGATGAGGTTTGTGATGACGTGGCGAAGTGAGAGGGAAGCGTCACGCTTTTCTTGGATGGCCTCCGGAATGAAGCAATGGAGGGAGTCTTTGAAGGAAGGGGTGGTGGAATTACGGTAATACCCTTATAAAAATATTGGATTCCCGGATTTACCCTTACTGTTTTTGGGGACCATGCAGTAGCGCATTTTCAAGGGAAGTTGTTTTCAGCTACACCTTTTGGTTCTCGTCCTCCACAAATTGTTCGGTTTTTTTTTTTCAACGCCTGTTTGAATAATATAGACTACATTTTTTCTTAAAATAAAAATTACATTATTTTAAAATCATAAATTACATTATCTTAAAATCATATATAAATATTTTTCTTTTTCTTTTTTTTTATATCTTTTTTTTCCTCTATACTGTAACAGTGATACTGACATGTTTTAAATGAAGATAGATCCAAACTTTGTATTGATAACTATAATAAAATTTTGGAGTTTTTATTTTTAACATCTCCAGAGTACCATTTTGATTACTTTCTCGCCATCATTTTAGATTTCATACTTTTTTACTATACAAAACCGTTTTTAGTGCACCATACTACTGTTGATAGTTTATTGACATTTGTTCACCATAATTTAAAAATTATCATTAAAAAACGGTGACAATTCTGTTAATTAATCTAACTTCTAAACAATAATTATAAAATATTTTTTTATCATATATGCATATAATATGACAATTATTATTATAATTGTTATCGTATATACTTGGTTTTTTATTATGATTATTACCCTTACATATAAAATTTATCTGTATTTATCACTTCATCCACTTTTTTTCCTTATCTTTTGTATTTTCACGACATTTTTTTCTTGTTGTTTAATTTATAGTATATAAATACAAATTTTGTTTTACAAATCAATTTTCTAAAACTAATCAAATTTAAACTTATTTTTTAATATGATAATAATCATAAACATTCTAACGAAGCCGGTTGTTAGTTAAACTAATTATTTTATTGGTTATTGAACCACTATATAACATTATTATTAATGTTAGTTTTACTTTTGAGATGGTATATATTTTTATGTGAGGTGTATTTTAAAAGTTTTATATTAATTATAAATAAAATTAATTTATAATATATAAGTGAATACAAATCTTATTTCTGAATATTAAATTCAAAAATTTAATTATCTTCATTTTTTATATATATCTATATATATTTATGTATAAACAAAATTTTATTTTTGATATCCACGTTTATATTTTAATTTTACTTTTAAATAGATTTTTTAAAATTAAAATTATTATTTTACTAATTTTATCTTTTAAATGACTTTTTTAATTTTTCATTATAATAAGAATCTGTGAATACACATGCATGATTTCACTAAGGTAAATATAAACTACTATACAAATATATATATATATATATATATATATATATATATATATATATATATATATAAAAGTATCATTTATGCGTTTAACATTCTCAAAATTTGTCTACATTTATCTTTAACACTTACAAAATTATTTTTTAAAGTCTGCCACTTCTTAACATATATGATGAAAGTATGGGTTAACCACTGTAACATATGTAATACTAGTCTAAAATTATGTTTGAACATTTATACATTTACAAAATTATAAAAAAAAAATTATTGCATTATTATCGTTTATTATTACCAAATACAAAATCAAACACGTGTTGATGTATCTTTTATTATAATTATCTCACAACACCGACGAGTTCAAATAAATGCACATGCCTCTGATTTTTTATAAATGCAGAAGATGGGAAATCACAGAATAATTGACATTCATTTACGTATGCAACATGCAACATATGTTCACACAATTTTTTTTTTATATCCATGGAAAATTTATATTCTAATTTTGAATTGAAATTTTTAAATGGAATTACCTTTGAACCAAAGCAAAAAATACGCTACTTCAAAACTAATTAACCGTTTTTCAATAACGGATATAAAATATAGTCACAATAAAGACGTATAATTGAGATCAATAGCTAGCAAAAACGTGGTCATCTAAAATTTTCAAATCATAACCACCTTGTTTCAAATTAAAAAAAATAAAATAAAATAAGTAGACGAAAAAAAAACTTGTCATGGATTATTTTTCTTTTCTTACTAAAGTTGACGATATTTCAATTTTTTATTAACATTTAGAATATATAAAACTTTTCGAGAGATTTGGAAGAGAAATGAAAAAATTATTTTACTAGTTTAACTTTTTTTCGTTAATAAAACTAATAAGTAATATTTATAGATAAAAGAACATAATTATTTGTGGATAACTCTATGTTTGTTTGAATTATTACGCGAGATGGTCACATGGGTTCGTGCTGGTAAGTCCTTTACTTTTGAGATTGGATATTGATATGGTCAATTTCCGAGTTGCTAGTTTGCGCAAAGGTGGCCATGAAATTGAAGTTTGATTCAATCATTTGCTTGAATCCAGACTTTGTGTCAACTTTATACTAAAACCGTGTCCAACTTTGCCTTCTAGCACACCCAATGTGAAAAGCAACTATTAGTTTATCTTATTTGAGTTCACTGATTAAAAAATGTGAAACAATTCTGAAAAAGTGGCAGCGGAAAAAGAAAATATAACCGTCAAGACGCTCATAAAATATCACAGTTCGTTAATGTTAGAAGTGAATTTTATGTCTAACTAAATCTTACAAAATAGAATTATAAGTGAGGATTATATTCATTTATATACTGTGAATTGCTTTTATCTTTAGTCGATGTGAGACTTCTAATACACCTCGTCATGTCGAAGTATATTCATCTCGTGCATGAGACAATAAATTAATGGATGATCCGTTAGCGGTTAGACATCGAGTGGAACGGAATGTTAAAGAAAATTCGCTAGGTTAAACTTTGATATTATGTTAGAAGTTAGTTTTAAGCCTAACTCAACCCTACAAAACAGGCTTGTAAGGTGAAGATTGTATTCACTTATATATTAGGAATTGATCTTATTTCTAGTTGATATGAGACTTCCAACAATTGGTTTATAAAAATTCAGTCCGCAAAAGTTTGGATTAATATAAACTAGTCTGCATAAAAAAAAAAGTTGTATTTATATATATCAATTATTTTTTTTTTCTGAACTTAAATATGAATATTTAAATTTTTTATATGACTAATAAAATAAGTATTATATATTTATATATTTTTGAATATATTAAAATTTGAGAATATATTAATTTATAAATATGATGAAAATGTTAAATTATTAATTTATTATTAAATTCTTCACAATTTTTGTTTAATTTTTTAAATTTATTAACATTTTTTAATTGGTTGAACATAAAAAAACTTATGATATTTTTTTAAAAGCAAAAAAAACAGTTAAAAATGGAGACGGACCGGACGTGAAATGAATGAATAACAGAAAAGAAATAGAAACAATAGTTGGAGTAAAAGTAAATGCGATTGTAAGTAAAAAGGAAAAATGGGAAAGAAATGTCTAATCGATAAGGTAGTAGATAGAGATGGGCCCAGGGGTAATTTGGTCAAAGAAGGTAGGGTCGGGGGCATTAATGTAAAAAAGAAAGAGAAAAAGAGAGTGCCGTTGCGATGGGCATGGTGACGTGGCTAATACCCTTCTTAATCCTCTTGGATTAAAGTGTTAAACGAGAACACGCCAAATAAACCCATTCCATTATAAACCCAAACACGCGCTTCGCAATGCCATTTCTGAGGAACTCTCTCTCTCTCTCTCTCTCTCTCTCTCTCTCTGTGTCTCAATACACACTTTATCTCTCTAAAAAACTAAAAAAAATAAAACGAAGCTCACGCAGCTGAGTCCACTCGTTGGGGCGGTTCTCTTCTGAATCGTTTCGAAATTCACTTCTCCGTTTCCCTTCGTTGATTGTATATACAACCGATCACATCACTGATCATTGATTAGAATTATTTTTGTAATTATTGTTAATATTATTGTTTTCGTGGTTGCGATTCTATTGTGTGCTGCGTGGTTCGTACGGTACGACGTCGTTGGAAATTTCATCGCCGTCGCGCTGGTACGGAGAGATTGCTTGCTGCTGCGTTGTGGTGTCGTTGAAGGATGGCGGCAGGAGTGGAGTTGTCGGATGGAAGAAGCGGCGGCGGAATTGCGATGGAAATTCCGGTCGGCGACGAGGAATCGTTCTCGTCGCCGACGACGTTGCCTAAGAGACTCCGGCGACGGCTTCGTGGCGCGGAGTGCAAGTCTCCGAGCACGGTGGAGGAAATCGAAGCGAAGCTCCGCGATGCTGATCTTCGCAGACAGGTGTCCTTACTATGTATCTTTTCCGTTCCGAAACAGTGTGTTGGTTTGGTTGGTGAGAAAGCTTAGGGTCTTGAAATTGAATTTAGAAATGGTTTTCACTTCTTTGTTTGATGGTTTATTTTATTTTTCTCCTTTCTTATTTTAACCACGTGTAATTAGTTACTAATTATTATTTACTATTTTAATAATTTAATTAGTTTGTAACGTGAGTGCGTAGATATTAATCTATTTAAGTCTTTTATTTTGGGTTTGTATAAACACAAATTTATTTTACTCAGATTCATCGATTGTGGAAAGAGTTATGTGGTTCGTTTGTTACTGCCCTGTTGGTTAATTGCTGCGAATTTTTTTTTCTTCGTTTTCTTGCTTTATCTTCAAGGTTGTTTCTGTGTTAGGTAGGATACTTGAGGCTTCTTCTTTTGTATTCGAATTTTGATTCGCACTCATTTGATGATGCTACTTTTTTTCAAATTTCAAATGGGTCTCTTTTTTTCTGATAACTTTCGTTTTGGTTAGTACTGGGTATGGGTTGTAAGCTTTTTAACTCTTGTCATTAGTATTAATTGGAATCCTAATTATGCTTTAGTATATGCAACATATTATGGTATTTTCATTCGTGAGTTATGATCTTGTGCCCATACTGTTTTATTCACTCTTGGGGAAACCAAATATAATTACAGTTTCTTCCCTGACCTTCTATTCTCTGTTTCTTTTTCGTTCTTTATCTTTATTCTAACTGTTCTTATTTTGTTTTTCTTGCCTCTGATCAGAGTTTCAATATTTTAAATTTAAGATCCTTTGTCTTGGGTGTGAGTTTCTCTCTATTTATCGAACTTCTCTTGGTTGTAGAAATACTATGAGAAACTCTCAAGTAAGGCACGTGCAAAGCCAAGAAGCCCCTCAAGATGTTCATCCCAGGAAGATGATCTTGGTCAGAGACTAGAAGCAAAACTGCAGGCTGCTGAACAGAAGAGGTGAGTTTTTCCCAAGTTTGTCTTGTAAACATGTATTTATTATGTGCTCGTGTTATGTAAGTGTTTGTTTTTGTTGCCAAAGGCCGGGGTGTTTTTGTTGTTTCATGCAGTAAAACCACTTTGCTTAAAAGAAATATCTTCTTGATCATTCGTCAGCTATTAAAAGCAACATTTGGAGTGATTCACACTTGTAAATACCTTTTTGTTTTTTTTTTTCTCAAAAAACTCGTCCATTTATCATAAAAATATTTGATATATATTTTTAATACGAAGAGTTGTTTCTGAGAAAATAACTTAGATAAATGGACCGGATTCCAATCATAAAATGGTAATATTGGTGTCGTGTCCTTGTTGGAATTGGATTGTCAGTCATTGGAGTTGCTTTTCTGTTTTTAACAAACTACACTTATTTGAATAGATTAATTACTTCATTTGTTTATCAAGTCTGTATTATTTGTCTTGCATCTTTCTACAGGGGAACTTCATATAATTTATAAATTTTATTATTATGCAGTTAAACTTTGTGATCTTTCATTCTGATATTTTTTCTTTTTCATCTTGATTGGTAATTGTGAATCTAATTAGAAAACAATTTCCTTAAGTTCAGAAAAAGATAAATATTTAATATAATTTCATCTAACATCTAATTCGTATGCTGTAGTCATTCCACTCATAACTATAAGTTTATTTCTTAACTCTGAAAGTTTGCTTCCGCCATTTACTATTTAACATGATTTTATCAACTGTCTCCAGTAATTAATTTTGAAAATACGTGACATCCTTTATTATTTGTATACAATTCACTCAGGTTGAGCATCTTGACTAAGGCCCAAATGCGTTTAGCAAGACTGGATGAATTGCGTCAAGCAGCAAAAAATGGAGTTGAAATGCGCTATGAGAATGAACGTATGAAGCTTGGAACAAAAGTTGAGTCACGAGTTCAGCAGGCAGAGGCTAATCGGATGCTTATCCTCAAGGCTCTTAGGCAAAGAAGGGCTTCTCTTAGAGAAAGGTCATCTCAAACATTGATGAGAAGGATGGCTCGAGAAAGCAAATATAAAGAGTGTGTACGTGCTGCAATTCACCAAAAACGAGCTGCTGCTGAAATGAAACGACTTGGATTGCTAGAAGCTGAGAAAAAGAGGGCTCAGGCTCGAGTCTCGCAGGTGATACATGTGGCGAAGTCTGTATCTCACCAGCGTGAGATTGAGAGGAGGAAAAAGAAGGATGAGTTGGAAGATCGATTGCAAAGGGTATGGTGTTCACTTGAAGTTCCTCTTCTTTTTATTTTTCTTTTCCTTTCCAGAGTTAGGGGGGTGGTTGTGGTGGTCATCAATGCACTTGTTATTAAGTCTCTGAAATTATATTGGTTAGGCAAGAAGACAAAGAGCTGAATATCTCAGGCAGAGGGGAAGACTGCGTGGCTATGCCCATGAGAATCGGAATAGAATGTCAAAGCAAGCAGAATATCTTTCCAGAAAACTAGCAAGGTTTATTTGCATTTAAATATTGATATATCTTTGTTAGGTCATGTAGAAAGCTTTACTAATTTCACTCTCTGACGTGGACATTTGGAATCTTATCACTGTCTTTTATAGTTTTCATTTTGGACTGGAGTAGATTTGAACTAAGCTATAAATTTAATGTAGAATGAATTTAATGTTTGAAGTTTTATTCCTCCATCAGGAAGAGGCTTAAAGGATGTATTTGAGTTGCTTTTTGCTAGATATTGATATAGGGAAAAGGTTTCCTAACTTTATTTTCTTATTTAAGGTGCTGGAAGCGGTTCCTGAGGCAAAAGAGAACAACGTTCACCTTGACTAAAGCATATGATGTGCTGGGCATTAATGAGAAATCTGTTAAGTCCATGCCATTTGAACAGCTTGCTGTTCTGATTGAATCAGCTTCTACCCTTCAGACTGTGAAAACTTTGCTTGACCGGTTTGAGAGTCGCCTCAAAGTGACTACAGCAGTTGCTCCTGCCAATAATTTGTATAGCTTGGACAACATTGATCACCTTCTTAAACGAGTTGCTTCGCCCAAGAAAAGGGCTACTCCCAGGAGACCTGTTAGAAGCAGAGGGGCAATGAAAGTAGATTCAGGCAGAGAGTCAAACAATAGCTTAGCTAGGTCGTCAAGGTATCCTGTGAGAGTTGCTCTTTGTGCTTATATGATATTGGGTCATCCAGACGCAGTTTTCAGTGGAATGGGAGAACGTGAGATTGCTCTAGCCAAAGCTGCACAAGAGTTTGTCCACATGTTTGAGTTGTTGATAAAGATTGTATTAGATGGGCCAGTACAGAATTCTGATGAAGAGTCTGTCTCAGCAGCTATGAAGCGCTGTACCTTCAGATCTCAGCTTGCTGCTTTTGATAAAGCTTGGTGCTCATACTTGAATTGTTTCGTGGTATGGAAGGTTAAAGATGCTCGATCACTGGAGGACGATTTGGTAAGAGCAGCTTGCCAGCTTGAAGCTTCTATGATTCAAACTTGCAAGTTAACTCCAGAAGGAGCTGTTGCTGATAAGCTTAGTCATGATATGAAAGCTATTCAGCGTCAGGTAATGTTCCACATCAATAGTTTAGTAGTTTCTTTGTGAATTATATATGTTGTTGATGAACATTTTTTATTGGAACATTAATGATTTTTAAAACTAACTGTAGTATATTGAAGTCTTTAAGATTTTTATCTTTGTTTTTGCAATTAATGCAGGTCTCTGAAGATCAAAAACTTATGAGAGAAAAGGTGCAGCATCTGAGTGGAGATGCTGGTATTCAGCGAATGGAGTCTGCACTCTCTGAAACAAGATCTAGATACTTTGGAGTGAAGGATGAAGGAAGTCCTGTGAGGTCTCCAGTGATTTCATCTGAGACTGCAAGCCCAACTCCATCATCTGAAAGAAGTATTCCAGAAGAAGGTAGTAATCATAGGACTGCAAGGCCAACTCCATCAAGTGAAAGAAGTATTCCAGATGAGAGTAGTAATCAAAGGACAAGTCGAGTAGTTCGCTCCCTCTTTAAGGAGACAAATACTTCTCCTGGAGAGTCTAGCTTCTCTGCTCCCATAACCAGTTCAGATAGTCAGCTCTACCCTTCATCTGAAAAGTTACGGGCAGATAATGAGGTTGTTGTAAATGAATTTCTGCACGATCACAAGTATAGTGTTACTAATGGTCTTGATGTCCCTGATCACACTCAAAACAGCATTGAGGTCAGTACATGTTTGTATAAATGTGACCATTGAATTAATGGCTGATTTTGGATGAAGCTATAGTTTGAGGCTCTTCCTTAGGCCTTTGATGTTGATCTGCTCATATTATCCCACCAACTACAGTTTGATTCACCCATATATTTTTTTTATCTTCCAGGGGAAAATAAAACAGGCAATGGAGAAGGCCTTTTGGGATGGTATCATGGAATCTGTTAAGCGGGACCAGCCCAACTATGACCGGATAGTTCAACTCATGGGAGAGGTTAGGGATGAAATTTGTGAAATGGCACCAAAAAGCTGGAAGGAGGATATTTTTTCTGCCATTGATCTAGAAATTCTTTCTCAGGTATATATTCTCTTTCTTGGAGCCTGTGATGGCTATTAGATGCATGATTGGCGTATACCTTATAATATTTTATCCTTTTCTGACATTTTCTGCATACATGAAGGTGCTGAAATCAGGTAACCTGGATGTTGATTATCTTGGGAGAATTCTTGAGTTTTCACTCACGAGTTTGCAGAAGCTCTCAGCTCCAGCCAATGAGGAGATGATGAAAGCTACACACAAGAAACTGTTTCATGAATTGGGTGAAATTTGTCAATCAAGGGATGGTTCAAACAATTCTTGTGTTGTAGCCTTGGTGAAGGGCTTGCAATTTGTCTTCCAGCAGATTCAGGTCTTTTTGCTTAGCCTTCTCTTATTCGTGCACTTTGCTTAATTTTATAACTGAAATTTACTTGGTCAATATGTCATTTTATCTTCTGCTCGGTAATTATTAATTATAGATGCTTTTTTGAAAGCATTCAGTAACACTGCTTGGTTAAGCAACTAAATTTTGCTCGATCAATGCGTTCATGCTTTTCCTTTTTCTTTTTATTAGTTAGGAATTTTGGATGCTTCTAGTATAATAAATTCTCCGAAATCACTTGAATACTGCTGCTTTCAATTGTAGTTGTTTTAGTTAGCTGCAATGCATTGAATAGCTTGAGATGGGTTGCAATTTGTTAGCCATAGATAAGCACAATCTTTCTATCAATGTTACTTTGTTTGTGCGTTGTTCTTAATTATTGTGATCTTCTGTTAGCTCGAAACCATATTTTTAGGGCATATTTTTCCATTGAACATACCGAGTTTGGATCCTGCAGTATGGAATTTATTTTGAAGATATTCAGCAGACATTTTCTAGCTTGTTAATATGTCTTAGGTTGGTTTTATAATTTGTGACAAGATTAATTGTTGTGACAGATTCTTAAGAAAGAGATAAGCAAAGCTCGAATAAGGTTAATGGAGTCTTCGGTGAAGGGGTCTGCTGGTCTGGACTACCTCAGGAATGCCTTTGCTAACAAATACGGATCTCCTTCTGATGCCAATACCTCTATTCCTTCCACGCTGAGATGGATTTCATCTGTTTGGAATTGCAAAGAACAGGAATGGGAAGAATACGTGAGATCCTCGGCAGCATTGGCCTCTAATTCATCCCAAGAATTGCTTCCTTCAACTACTCTCAGAACTGGGGGGAATATTTTACTCAAAACAACTGGCAGTCCGATGGCCCTTTCACTTGATGGCGCCAATGCTAAAGGTTCTAAATTGAAAAACTTTGATTTTCTATTCTTCAATTGGCTTTAAAGATGTTTACTTTCTACTTGAAGAAAACACTTATTTTGATACCTACTTGAATGTTATTCGATCAGGTGATCAACATCCAGAATGCAAAGGAGAACCTGTTGATCTGGCTGTGAGACTAGGCTTGTTAAAATTAGTAAGTGGAATATCTGGTTTGACTCAAGATGATCTACCAGAAACTTTATCTCTTAACTTCTCAAGGCTGAGGTCTGTTCAGGCTCAAATTCAGAAGATTATTGTGATTTCTACAAGGTAAAACATATTTGTTCTGAGATGATGTCTTCACACTCTCTTAACTGTAAAATTTATGCTGGTGACGGTACTATATTTGACTAATATCATCTATATTCTGGGAATGCCAGCATTCTCATTCGCAGACAGATTGTGGTGAGTGAAAAGACAGTTGCTAGACATGCAGATATGGAAAACTTAGTGTCTAAGTGTGGTGCAGAACTGTTGAATCTCCTAGACCGCGTTGAAGATGCTGATATAAACGATATAGTAGAAGTGATATGCAATTTGCCGAAGATAGAGGGTGAAGAAGCAAGTAAAGTTGAGTCAAGAAAATTGGTTGCTGCTAGGATGGTAGGAAAGAGCCTACAAGCTGGGGATGCTGTTTTTGAGAAGGTATCTAATGCTGTGTACTTAGCTTTGCGTGGAGTTGTTCTTGGGGGAAGTGGGGCCCGTGGGAGGAAATTGGCAGAAATGGCTCTCACAAAAGTTGGGGCTGCTTTTCTGACTCACAAGGTAGTGGAAGCTGCTGATGTTTTGATTGTGGCAGCCACTATTTCAGTTGGTGTTCATGGGCCATGGTATAAACAATTGGCCGATACCATGTGATATATTGGGCAACTACATTCATAATTATAATAATTACACACGTTTGTACATAGGAGTGTGTAAAGTTGTAAGCTCTGTGTATCTTATCTTAGGTCTGTAGAGAAGTGACATTGTTTGTAGTAGAATTCTTTTCATTTAACAGACAGAAATGTACATATGTGTCTTTCTCAATCTTTTAACATTAAATTGCTAATTTATGATTGGGACTTCACAACTTGTTATATATATATATATATATTCTCAGTTACTGACACTAGGTTTAAATATTCTCTGCAAGTAATGCTATCAAAATCAAATTATAAGCCAGCCAAAATCTGAAATTTCAGATGCTTACTTTACTGATTTTTCAATTTGACTATTTTTTCCTGTCGTGTCTACCTATGCAAGTTATTTTAGTTATATGATTTACTATTTAATTTTAAAAACTGTGATTTTACCAATATGACTGGATTAAGTAGTTATTTAGGACCCACAATAGAATAAGAGAAGAAAGGATGGGCAAGAAAGATGTGAGAACTGTTTTTAACATTTGTTGCTTTTGTTGATAGATTAAATATTAAATATTCATCTATAAAAGGATTGTTATTGGATAAATTAGCTTAAATGTTTTATGGATTAGAATAGACTAATGAAAAAAAAAAATTGTTCTGTATTATGATTCAAATTAAAATTTATCCAATCATTTTTTTTTTGTAACAAATATACGATCGTATTTACAAGACCCTTTCGTTGACGATATTCATCGTTTGTGTGTTTTGATTCTACACTTAATATGGATACGTTCTCAAGTCTTGTCACATTGCAGGGTCCTTTTATCAACGTTTTACAAAGAAACATGGCTAATGTTTTCAAACAATTAGAAGGCTAGTTTAATGTATCAGAAATGTCAATTTGGTTTTTGAACCACTAAAAGAAGATAATATAAGGAAAACAAAATATGAAAAATTTATAAAATCTCGTAAGACTTTAAGAAATATCAATAAAAAAAATATATTGGTTATTACTTCGGAATACAAAGCCTTTACCAATTGAAGATACCACCTTTACAATTTCACTATCTTTTTACAGTTATCCTCAGATTTAACCAAATTAAATTGTAACCTCTTCACCGTACAAGTTAACTTTGATGGTGGTTGTAGAAATACAAGTAATACAGTTTTCCTCGTTGATCTGCGTATAATAGTTATCTTCCACTCGTGCGATGCAATAAACCATAAATTACTGCAAGCTTGGTATACATAGTCCGAAGGGGCATGACAATAATATGATTGTGTATCATTTCAAGATGTTGTCCATTGAGGTAGTGCTCCCCCAGAAGCATTTTTACAAGTCACCTGATCTAATGCATCAATTTCTATGAGGTCGAAGTCTAGGTCTTCGTCATGGCATCCATGAAAATAATCTTCCTCTGCAGAATCATATATCACAGTTTTTCTATTTTGCTTCTTTATAGTCCTTTTCTTAGAACGACCTGTACTATTGGTGAGGGCGTCATCGTCCTCAGCATTATTAAACTCTCGTCTCCTTTTCCCAGAATCTGCACTGCCTTTGCTGTCGCTACTGGCTTTATCCAACTTGTAATATTCATTTATGGTATTCTCAATGGTTTCCAGTATCTCATCCCCATACTTGCTTACCTTTGCCCTGTGTTAAACCAGAATTAATTAATGCTTATTCACCAACAAGGAGACGACTATTCTCAGAACAAACTTACTTGCCAATGCCATTGATATCGAGGAGTTCTTCTTTGGTTCTCGGCACTCTCTTGCTCATATGCTGCAACGTGGCATTACTGAATAGAAACAGAAGCTTATTAGATGCGTGTACAACACATACATCATATCATGTAATAAAGCAGAATTGGATTTATTACGCAAATTTTAATTTTCAATTGCATTCCTTATAATCCTGCCCTATAGAGTAAATGAATCCAAAATGGAGATACCGTAACTTATTACAAAAAGAAAATGTCTAATAAATTTTACCCAAATATGTGGTGAGCAAAAACACCATCTCCAGCTTCTTTGACAAGAGTTGTCCTCAACATACGCAGAGCAGTGTATAACTTGGCTGAAAGATTCTGAAGCAGATTTCTTTTTATATATAATTCAAAAACAGATAGAAATTGCAACAAGCAAACTGAAAAATAACCCATGTCATACCAAATCCACTTCGGTTTGAGGCTGAGGAGTGTTAATTGGAATAACATTCGGCTTCCCAGATGTCAAAGAACCCTTGGCTGGAGTTGCATCAGATTTCCCTGGTTTTAATAATGCCTTTACAGAAGATGGAAATCTACAGCAGTTGAAAAATTCCATGAGTAGTAGATATGAACAGAGAAAAACACGCGTGCATTGTGAACTTGAAGCCATAGAAAGCTTAGACATAGATTCAAGTGAAATTGATCTCATATTTTATAAAAGCCTTCACATACAAAGAAAAAGGAACTTTCACGGAAATATGTTCAGCCACTGTAAGAATTAGCCCTTCTAATTCAACAAAATTAAGCAAGAAACAGCTTAATGAGATTGACAAACCTCAATATAATTCGGTGCCCAGCAAACAGATTACAGACCTTGAGCTCATTTACCTGACATTTTTTAATGCTTTAGAAAACTTAACAAGATGTAAAAAATAACATTGGAAGCACTATGAGAAAATATTAAAACTCAGTAAAATTGCAGTATATAACATGTGCACTGATACCTTCAATATTGACGATATCGATCCATAATAATCACTTTTCTTTACTTCTTCCACAAGAATATCCTCGACAACAAGATGATGCAATATACGGGAAGCCTCACCCTTAGCTAGATGCTTTCCAGCACCATGAAGGCTCACTTTCTCATGCCGATTTTTCTTAACCTTTGTTTGACATTAGAAGTACACTATCAAGAACGATAATATATTTCAAAGAATGAAAAAGAAAGAAAACAAAATAAATGCTTATGGCGTACCATTTGGCTAAAGGAACCACGATAGACTTCTAATATATGAGATGATGAGAACCTCTGTCCCGTTAGCTTAACAAGTTCAACCTAAGCATAAGACAACAAAAAAGTAATTGAAACTGCAAACCAGAGGACTCAAATATTACATTCTAATAGAACATCAATAAAGAATATGTTGATAGAAAATGTTTCCAAACCAATTGCTTTGCTATCTCTGTGACATCCTTCTCAATAAAATTTGTGATCTTCAAGCAATTATCACACGTTTTATGACAAGTTGAAGAATTGAACTTCTCCCCAAAATGAACAAGCTGCAGAAGGCGTCGACAATCGACATTATTTTCACAATAACTAACCTGAGGCAGTTGAAGACAAATATTTAGTGATATAATAATAATAACAATAATAATAATTAGAATCTCAATTTTTTAAAATTTACCATTCGCATAAGGTTTTCGGTGTTTGTTTCTAGTATGCTTCCAGGATTTATCATATTTGAACGATTGTGTCCAGATACCATGGGACTTTGCTCTATTGCTCCTTGACTTAACATAAGCTTGAATCGTATCTGTAAATATGAGATGCAATTATACATAACCAATAAAGGAAGTTGAGTAAGGAAATGGGATCTCAGTCATAACTCGTTTCATTTAATTTCCGGTAATATGAATGCTAACTTAGGTTCAGAAACAAACAAATTAAAATACAAGTAAAAGGGTTGTGATTGATACTAACATAATCACTATAGTTATAATATAATACACAGGATGAACGTTGACCATCTCTACCAGCTCGGCCACATTCCTGAAAGGAAAGTAAGAAGCATGCTCGTAAGCCAACAAAAGAAAAAACTAAATACCTAACATATTTGATATTCTGTCAGTACCTGATGATAGCCTTCAATAGATTTTGGGAGAGAATGGTGAATTACAAATCGGACATCGGGTTTATTAATACCTGAAATACCAAGTATAAAATATGATCTCATACAATTAATCAATGCAATAGGCAGTAGCAAGGAAGTAAATATACCCATTCCAAATGCTACTGTAGCACAAATTATATTGATTTCATCTTTGCTCCACTGCTGTTGAACAAAGGCACGCTGAGCAGGATCCATGCTACCATGATAAAATGCACATTTATGTCCACATTCCTGAACAATGAATATAACTAGATAATGTATTCACAAGCTAAACGAATTGATAGCAGCTTCCACATTTATTTATTTTTCAATCAAAAAAATGAATCAGTTTGTTAAAACTGGGTTCCACAGGAAGGTCACCAGATTGCACTTATGCTTTCGTCAGATACCCACATCTTCATGCAGAAACAGTGAAACAAAACAAAAAAAACATGAACCATGATGAAAAATGAAAGTAAAGCTAGAGCAAGCCAGAAAATCACAGCCAATTCAACATATTATACTTTCTAGTCAATATACAAATGTGAAATAATAAGAACTAACCTGCAAATTGCTAGCAACCTTTTCACAGTCCATTCGCGAAAGACAATAGATAATGCCACATTCATCAAAATGATTCTCTCTAATGAATTTGTCAATATCTTCCAAACACTTTTTGGTCTTGGGGACAACAGAATACCTGCAATGTTAAAAAAGAACATGATGCATCATCCATTGAAGGTTTAACAAGAAGTCAATTCTTCATTTAACACACCATAAGTTTGGGCGATTAAAACTTTGCCGAAAAACAATGCAGTTAACAAGACCAAGTGCTTGCACAACATCTTCTTTTACGCTAGCAGTTGCTGTAGCTGTTAAAGCTAAAACTGGAGTATTCGGGAATTTCTGTTTCAATATACCAAGTCCCTGGTGAAATCAAGAGTAACAATTAAAATTTAAACAATACACTATCATAGATTTGCATCAATTTGAAGGGTACAAAAGCTCCAACCTGATAGTCTGGTCTAAAATCATGCCCCCATTGGCTCACACAGTGAGCCTCATCAATTACAATCCTTGCAAGTAACTCACGAAAATGTAAATTCTCTAAGTGTCGCAAAAGATTATCACTTCTGCAGTCAAAGTAAAAACAATAGCATCATGAAAAAAATGAAGAATATGACTCATAAGTTAAATGTTTCATAGAATAGAGAGCAATCAATGATGGCACTCACTTGACAACCTTTTCAGGTGTCACATATAATAACTTGTATTTACAGTAATCAGAATTAAGTTCTCGGAGGATCTCCTGCTGTTCAGTCCATTCCATATTGGCACTTAAGTAAGCAGCTGGTATATTTGCCTGTAAGCCAAGCCAACAGGAGCAAATAAACATCTATCTATCCGAAAAACACAGGGCAGAAAGAGAAAGCAAGCAAGTTACAAAATCAGCAATACCTGCAGTAAGTGCATTATTTGATCCTGAATAAGGGACACAAGAGGAGAAATTACTAATGTTATACCATGACAAATAAGAGCCGGTAACTGCAAGACAAGACATTGTAAGATGACAGTTTTGGTAAAATCTAGACAAATATATCAATAAAACCAATAAAATGAGATAGGGAATAGGCCATAAATTGAAAGAGGTCTTTAGAAAGATCATACTACCTGATATGTCAGACTCTTTCCACCACCAGTGGGCATCAGAACAAAAACATCAGATCCACTCATTGTGGCATTAATGACCTCTCTTTGATTGGGGCGAAAGGAATGATTTCCAAATACTTTTTTATTATTAACCTGTAAGCAAATAAAAAAGTTAGTAAGATGAGTTACGTTCACTGGAAACTGACAATAACTCAGTTAAATACCTCTAACTCTTTTGTCCAAGGAAAATCATGGCTGCTCCAGCGTTTGTCTCCAGAACCTTCAATGTAATTAACTTCAATAATCTTTGGGATGAACGCCTCCCGCTCCACCGGACCCGATGATATGCTATAATTGTCTAAAGAAAAAGATGGAAGAGACTGGAATGTTGAACCACATGTCCCGATACCCATATAAGCCTGGGTATCATATCGCTTGGATCCATTACAGGCACCAGTTTGCTGAGGTGTTTCATACACAGATGATGTAGATGGTGCCGTGGATGCAGAAAAATGTGACTTTTGCCTTTCCTCGTTAAGATTACCAGATTGAATATATTTTTCTAGTTGTTGAATTTGCTTATTCAGCTGTGACCTAGCATTAGGGACTTGTTTTATTTTCAACTCAAATGCTATTCGATTAAAAAAGAATCTGCTGTAAACTTTTTATGCATAATAATTTAGCATAACAAAACTATAAATTAAAAGAAAAACAAAAATGAAAATGTTACAAACAATGTAATTCCAAGGGAAATCCACACCTATCATGGCGAAGCTTTGTTAACTGTGTAGAATTGAGGTTTTCACCATTGTCAAGCAGTTCATTGGAGATTGCAATTAGATTATCCTTCAATCCCTGCAAATGAATTGCTGCTTCAGGGCAAAGCCCTAACTGCATCCAGTTTTAGGATTAGGCCTATCAATCTGACAAATAAACATGGATAACTTGTGAAAGATCAAAATACCTTGTACCCATGGATGCAATCTACACACAGGTCTGGTGGCAAAATATCATCCCCCTGTCTAGCACATTCATCTTTATGTGCATTTGATGTTACAGGAGGAAACTTGGATATTGACGACGTGGGAGTGCTGGTCGACTGGTATTTCTCAACTATTTGGTCAACATCAATGTTCTTAAAGGCAACCAAAAGCAGGACGGAAACAAAGAGAGAAAAATCAGCATCTACATGGATGTAAGCAGTTAGGATAAACTTGACAACGTAACGGTTTATTTTTAAGAAAAAGCAACAAAGCAGTTATACTAACTAGGGACAAAAGGACATGATTACAGAGTGAATAAAATGGCCAAACACCCTCGCCAGTTTCCACTTCACAGAAGAATTGTGCAAACTACTTGGAATAACCAACATACATTCATCAGCAAACTAGTAGTAAAAGACTGAAAGTTAAACTAACTGGTACAAAATTATGTATGACTGCAACTAAAAACTATGAAAGCCCTCTGATTTTATGATCAGTTCATTCAAAAACAATAAAATCAAGCAAGTTGCAACAAATTGTTGGCAGTTCTAACTTGCAAGCCTAGTGAGACCCAAATGATTTTGACTCATTTAAATTAATCAAAGCGTACTAAATTACCTCAAGTATGTTATCATCATCAATATCTCCAGACATGCAGTTAGAAGACTCGTTGATTTGGCCTGTGTACTTATTATGATTGTTCAATGAACCATCCAAACCCCAAGTATTTCCGCTAACAACTGGAATGGCAGTGACATCAGGACACATACGGTTGTCATTCTGATAGCCTCCGTGGATGGGTACTGTTCTCGTATTCTCATGACTCTGCTGATTAACATTGACAGATTTTCCAGGTTGTACATAGTTCCTACTAGAATTTTGTAGACTTGAAAGAGCATCCCAAGCCTGTCATGAATTGTTTCAACAGAAGTCATTGCAAACTATAGAAGTCTCAAATAAGAACATTTACACTTGCAAACTACTCGCTTTCATATAACAGTTATACTACTATACCTTGTCAAATTGTACTCTCTGTGAAACTTGAATATTTTCACTTCGTTGAAATACAAACCTGAGACAATTGACGCATTAGAGAGCACGCTGAAACTGAGCTGAAATCCATATATTAATCTAGCATATCAAGTTCCACAGAAATAGCACAGCCACAGTTGACAAAGGAAACAAAAAATAAAATCCTTTCAAAAACTATCTCAACACTGACCAGCAAAAAGTGGAGTAAGAAGATCATAATCCAAGATGGTAACTTTGAATAGATACAAATTTAAACCAACATCTACCATGTTACACCGCCGTATTAGCAAAGCAATAATAGTCGATTGAAGTAGATGGAAATTAAGACAGAATTAATGTCTTGGCAACCCCTGGGAACGAAATTGCTCTCCCTGTATACGACAAAACTAATGAAGCCCCAAAGCCTAGTCATTCCACGAAAGACCTATAAATCCCATTGTCTGGGAACTTTGGACATGAAACTCTGAACTAACTGGCAATATAACAAAGTACGAAAATGAATTACTGTTGAAGTAAAAGGCATACCCGGAAGTCCCAGGGTTCGGTTCTCGGTGGCGGGGCTTCTTAGGCGGAAGAGAGAACAGAAAATTAGAGCTCAAAAACTTCTCTTGGGAGGAGAAATTCTCATGAGCATTGGCATGCTGCAACCAGTCCCTGTTATTCTCTTTAACAGCCCGAACTGAATTGGCTTCACTGTGAACATTCCAAAACCTAATTAGAGACTAACTATAAATGATGAACCACAAAGAAGGTAACAAATAAAGCGAACCCAAGCATCATTACCCTTGTCTCATTTGAGTAGCAACCAAAACAACACATTCCCTGCAGAATCAGAACTCAAATTGAATTACAGCAACACGGCGCAATAATAATGAACAAGAATTAAGAAAAAAGCTCGTTGGCGTGCCTCAGCAAAATATGGACATCGGTAAATGGAAGAAAAATGCAATGGAGATTGCAACGTTGAGTGGAAGAAGAGCGATTCGAATCAAAACCCTAGAAAAATGATTGAGGAGAAAAGTTGGCCATTGAAAGAGAGAGATCCAAACAATCGTACGGAAGAGAAGAGAGCGAGCTTTTCCAAAGCATTGGCGGGATTTTTCATTTCAACGAATCTACGTCTGCAAAATCTTAAACTTTTTTTTTTTCTTTTTTTATAACCTAATAAAATAAAATATAAAAAATTGCATAAAAAATACTGTCGAAAATTTTTTATCATTCAATTAGCGGTATATTCAACTCCCGCCAGGTGGGTTTTTGAGACAATGACAGAAGAGGGAAAGCTAGAATTTTTAACTTTTGTTTTTAAAAGTTAATTTTTTACTTTGTCTTAAAAAGTATAAGAAGTTAAAATTTCCATATTTTTAATCCAACATCATTAATGGTTGATGTGATAAAATAAATAATTACATTTAAAATAAATACAGAAGAAACACATTCATAAAGGTTAAAATTTCTACAAAATTTGAATTTATAATAATATAAAGTGTAGATAATGACGGGCAGATAGAATACGGGTAATAGCTCCTTTGTACTTTACCTGTTGGATAAATATTCACTCTGTATCCGTACCAACATTTGTCGGATATCCGTTATGTGGATACCCGTCTATTTTTTTTATATCCACGGGTATCCACGGGTACCTGCAGATATTTACAAAATTATTTAAAAAATAAATATTTAATTATAAATTAAAATAAAATACATCACTGTCATAAATTTTAACTAAAGTTCAAACAATCTCAAGTTCATACAAGTCCAAATAATCATAAAAATAAATATAAAATAACATTCAACACAATGAAAATCCTTTAATTAGCGCTTTGATCAACAAACTCACTTTCTCCGATTGATTTATGAGAAAAAAAACTTAGGTTATAATGTTTTTTACTGATATATATATATATATATATATATATATATATATATATATATATATATATATATATATATATATATATATATATATATATATATATGTGTGTATTTTTGTGAATTAAAGTTTAGCGAGTACGGATACTATGATACCCGTACCCGTCCCGTTAACATGCGGGTATCAAAAATACTCGTACCCGCGGGTAGCGGTTATCCATTTTTAATATTTATTTCCTACCCATTGCGGGTTTTATCCGCGGATACCTACGGGTATGGATATTTTTGGCATCTCTAATAATGATTCATCAATTTCAAAATAAAAAAAAATAAAGACTAAATATATTCACCCTTCTTTAATTTTTTGTTTATTTATTTTAGTCTTTCTTATAAATTAAAGTAATTTTAATTATCTATTAAGAAAATAATCGAATACTCTAATTATTTTCTTTATTTTCAAATAAACTTTAACCATTTAATTGTTAAATTCATCAGATAATGAATTTACTTTCTTGTTTTATTCATTTGTGTCAAAGAAAGTGTGACATTATATAAACTTATAATTAATGTAAAAAAATAAATCATTTTTTATTGAAAACATGTTACATAAAGAGAATGATTTACATGTTATTACTTAAAATGAGATTGTATTTTGATAGATATTGTGTCAATGATTCACATGTTATCTCTTACTATAATCACTAAATTGTCGTGTTAGATAACATAATTATTATAAATTGTCGTGTTAGATAACAAAATCATTATTAGACAACAATATTATTAATGCTAATGAATTATGTATCATCACATATTACAAATATTAAACATTATTTTGAATTAAAATAATAAAAAATCATTCACTTTACATTAGAAGTAATAGTGTTGTACATTTACTACAAAACATGATACTTTCTATCATGTAAAACAAATAAGCAATATTGTTCTTTTAAATGATAGCTACGCATCCGACAAAAATTAAACTAAAAATACAATGGAAAATATATAAATTTTTGAACACTTAATGAATTAACAAAATTTAACAAAGATTTAATTCAAAACATCCTAAAACTTAATTAAGTATTTATTTATCAAGTAAAATATTTAATTTTAATTTAATATTTAAGTGTATATATTTTCTTATTTAAATTGAACCTTTATTTATTTACAAAATTTTAGATTTTATTATTTTTTAATTTAAATTATTGTTTACAATTTTCATTGAGCATATTTTCCATATATGATTATATAATACTTTTGTTTCTCTGAAATTGCAAATATGAAAAGTGAATAAAGTTTTTTATCTTTGTAATTTTGAAAAAAGTAAATAATGTACAATAAATATCAACATATTTTGTTTTTGATACAATAAAGAAATCACTATCCTAATGGAAAAACTTTAATATCATTAATTTCACTTGAAGTTATTCAATGTTGTGTTTAAAATAATTAAATATTCAATTCATATTCAATTATATTAAACATCAACTTTGTCTGAATTTAAATAAATTTTTTAAAATTTAAATTTTTAAAATAATATTATAATTTTTGTATTATTTTAAAATAAAATTACCAAAACTTAATTATGTAGAATAAAAAAAACAAAAATTTTACTGTCATTTTTTATTTTTTGATATAACTTATTAATTTAATATGTAAATTATTGATTAATTTATTATTATACTTTTCTTTTAAAAATCAATGATCCATAAAACTGTCAAAACAGATAATTTGGTCCGACCCGTTTCGATTCATCATGGGTTGATCATTTAGTGAGTCAATCCATCTCGGCTCACTAATTAGCGAGCCAAAAAAAATCTAACCTGGTCCGACCCATCCAGGTTGATGGGTTAAACGGGTTGGCTCACAGGCTCATTTAATAAAAAAATACAATTTTTTATTTTTTTAAGTCAAAACTAGATTATAATTCTAATTAAAATCTAAATAAACTTTTACATAATCCAAATACAAACCAAAATCACAAAAATATAAATGATCTATGTGTTAAACTAAAAAAACAATCTAACATGACCCACCCAAATAGAAAGCCCAACTTAAAAAAAAAAATATTTATGTGACCCTTTATTTGCGAGTTGGTGAGTCAACCCGGCTCACCACATATTCAACACGGGTGAGCCGGGTCAAAAATCAATCCTATTAAAATTTGTAAAAATTTTTTAATTCAATCCAACCTGAATTCGTGGTGAGCCGGGTTGACTCGCAGGTTCTACCCATTTGTACAACTCTAATTACCCATACAAAATTTCATAAATAAATAAAAAATATAAGTAAAAAAAAAAGATTCATATTATATTTTCCTTTATAATAATTTACTAGCTAAACAACCTATTAATTACAAATTAAAAACTGATACTCTGATACATTTTTATAAGATTCAGAGTAGCTTGTAAGTTGGTTTATAATATACTCTACTGTTCTATTTTATTGATCTAATTTGAGTGGCGTAACTTTCAGGGAATGAATGGCGAGCAGAGAGTCTCAGCTTCTGCGTCGCCACTTCGATTATGGCGGTGCTCCGGTAAGTCAACCACCCTGCCGAATCCTCTTCACTTCACTTTTTCATTTTTCTCTTCCTCATGAACAATAAATTCATCAATACAAGCAAATAACTCATTCAATAATCACAAACCCAAAATCCATTGACACGTTATTGTTCTGCATGTGTGTTTCTCCGATGGCAGGTGCCACTGGTTTCTAGAAGGAGTTTGAGGTTCCCATTTTGGAATTCAGTGCATGCTAATACCGATCCTAATCCAAAGAATCATCTAAGTCTAAGAGTGAAGATGCAAGCGCAAGCAGAAACGGTGATGAAACCCGTTTCTGACAACAAAATCCCACACGTGCTAACTGTTGCTGGGTCTGATTCTGGGGGTGGTGCCGGAATCCAAGCTGATCTCAAGGCTTGTGCTGCACGCCGGGTTTACTGTTCCACTGTCATTACTGCTGTCACTGCACAGAACACAGTTGGGGTTCAGGTTCAGTTTGATTTTAATTTCATGACAATAATATCTCTTCTGTTTCATTTTAGCCGGGAGGGGTTTAGAAATGATAATTACTCAACTTGATATTTTGCATGTTGGGTTGGCTTATGTTATACTGTCTAAACAAAACATCATCAAGTTGGGATAGTTCGAGGCTTATTCATAGAATGAACTGTGGTGTAGTTAACTGGGTTCTGTTAATTTTTTGACAATCGATATAAAGACTGAGTTTTTACTTTTGTGTTGTTCTTTTCTTACCCTTTTTCTGAAACCTGTGGCTTGTAGGGTGTGAACATTGTACCTGAGGATTTTGTGGCAGAGCAGTTGCAGTCTGTGCTTTCTGATATGCATGTTGATGTGGTAAGTGAAAATAGTGACTGCAACAGCTATTAGGAACCGGATTTATAAACTTATCGGGCATGTTGGTCTGTTCAATCTAGCAAGTTCATGGATTGCTAACGTTCCCACCTTCCGGCATGACTTGCTTCTTAAATTCATTGTTATTTTTTTTCCGTAGTCCATTTATTTATTGCTTGTTTGGAATCTGGTGTATACGGAAAATTGATTCTGTTATGGGGGTGCTTACATCCTGTTCTCCTTGATACATCCTGATTTCTATGTTAATGGTGTTTGTTATTGTTTTTTCCATTTGAATTAATTATGCTACTTCTTTAGGTCAAGACAGGCATGCTTCCTTCTCTTAATATAGTTAAGGTTCTCTGTCAGATCCTTAGGAAATTTCCAGTCAAAGGTATTCACTTGTACAAAAAATTCTAATGTATTTGTTCAATTGCCATTGGAGGGACTTCTGTACTGACTTCCTTTTTCTGAAGGCAGCTCTCGTGGTTGATCCTGTCATGAAATCTTCCAGTGGGGATGTACTTGCTGGTTCCTCTGTTCTAGCTGGATTTCTGTATGTGTTTCTGAACTTGAACTGTACTGTTTTTGTTTGACATGAAAGTATTTTTCATATTCTTCAGTCTTCGCTACTTAATCTGGATTCTATTTAAAATCCTTTGATTATGTAGTAGCCTTATGCTTAATTTTCTTTGCTATGGGTTTCTGCTTGTTGGTTTTTACAGTTATTGGTGGATAACATTAGGAAATTATATATTTAAAATTCAGTTTTATTTTCATCCTTGTTACAGTCACTAAAATGATTTCAAAATTCATATTTATTAAAAAGCCTGTAGGAAATCAGTTCAATTTATTTATTGGATACTGAATGCAGGGAGGAGCTGCTTCCCATGTCTGACATTGTAACCCCAAATATAAAAGAGGCATCAGTTTTACTTGGAGGTGTGCCACTGAAATCAGTGTCTGACATGCGTACTGCTGCCAAATTGATACATGATATGGGCCCTAGGTTTGTTTCTGCTTAATCTATTTGAGTATATGGTTCCAACCTAACTAAATGGTTTTTAAAACTTTTTTTTTTGCCTCTTACTGTTTACTAATAGAATAGTTATTTCTCAAATATAAGGTTTTTTTCTGTTAGCGAAACTGAGCTGCATGAGTTGTAGACTTCCAACCTTAACCTGCTAGTTCGCCACAGCTTGAACTTTACAACATGACTCATGGATGGACCTTTTAAAATTTTATTTCATATTCTCTTACATAGTTCAAAATATGATATCAATTATTTTAAAAAGGAATACCGAGAAAACAAATCTGTAAGAGTGATAAATGGCTACATTTTTCTGGAAGGAGAAACATACCTTACTGAAATCATTCTTCCCAGAGGGTACTACTTGGTAAATTTCTTTTACATAGATATTAGAACTTTATAGTGAATTGAGCTTCTAAAATCAAAAAAGGCATGCATGAAAATTGAATGTATGTTATATATACACTTTCAGCTGAAGTTGAAAACATCTCACATCACATGAAATAGTGACTAGTATAATATTTGCCTTTATTGTAGTAGTATTGCATTGCCTTTTTTTTTTGTTCTTATTTGTCTTCAGACTTTCCCTAGAAACTTCGAAGAAAATGTACCTGCTATACTGTTTATATCTAAATGGCCGATACGATATCCAGAGCCAGAACATGGACTCAGACTTCTACCAAAAGCTTTCCATAAGAATGCACTGTATTTTGTACATGTCTAGTGTAAATCACCTCTAATGAAGTTTGATTATATGTATTGTATGCTTATCATATTGCTGTTAATATTGATTTGCAGTAAGTAAATTATTATATTGTTTCCCTAAATTAATGATGCCCAACAATTACTTTGCCTGCTTCTATTAGCAAAAAATTGGGATGGTGTTGTATATATAAAAGAGTTACACTTCATGGATAAAGGTCATAATAAGAAAAATATAAAAAAACTTTAACTTCGAAGTATTGTGCATTTACTGATTACTATTATTTATTTTTGTAGGAATGTACTCGTCAAGGGTGGTGACCTTCCTAATTCGTTAGATTCTGTTGATGTATTCTTTGATGGTGAGGTTCAAGTCTTTAATTCTGAGACACAATGGACATAAACAAAATCTTCATACATAGCAACCCTTTGGAAATGTATGTCCAAATCTTTTTCAAAATGAACTCCACTTATAGATCTTGAGTTTTGCAGGTGAGGAGTTCTACGAGCTTTGTTCACCACGTGTAAATACTCGCAATAGTCATGGTACTGGTTGTACCTTGGCGTCATGCATAGCAGCAGAGCTGGCAAAAGGTTCTTCAATGCTTTATGCAGTTCAGGTTTGTTCAGCTATCTCAAATTATTTGATAATAATAGTGAAGGATCTCATTGGGCAATGCCCATGATTTACTCCCCTTTTATTCTCTCTCTGTAATTTAGATACAAAAGAAACAAATGAAAATAACAGATATTGAATGATGGAATATTCTATAATTGTGATAATTTTTCTTATCTGGATTCTTGCAGACAGCCAAACATTATATTGACGCTGCCTTGGATTATAGTAGAGACCTGGCAATTGGAAATGGAGTTCAAGGACCTCTTGACCATTTTTTTGAACTTAAGAATATCAATCACAGTTCTTGGAGGCAGAATATGTTCAATCCAAAAGACTTGCTTTTATATGCTGTAACGGATTCAGGTATGAATAGGAAGTGGGGCCGTTCTATTGCTGAAGCTGTTAAGGCTGCTGTAGAAGGAGGTGCTACCATTGTTCAATTAAGGTTTGTTTGTTCAAATATTGTTTCTTTTTTGTACCACCCTATACATCTTACATAATTTCTTAGATTCCTTGTCATCAGTATTTGACAGTAGATAGAATTCACTGTGATTTAACTTAAATCTCCCGAGTTTTAACATGCAGCAATTATTTTAACCTGATATGCGTCTAACTTTTCAGGGAAAAGGATGCTGAGACACGGGATTTTCTTGATGCTTCCAAAGTATGCCTTGAAATATGCCGTTCCTATGGAGTACCATTACTGATAAATGATCGTTTAGATGTGGCCCTTGCTTGTGATGCTGATGGTGTTCATGTTGGTCAGTCTGACATGCCAGTACGTCTTGCAAGAAGCCTACTTGGTCCTGAAAAGATAATTGGTGTCTCATGCAAGACGCCTGAGCAAGCCCACCAAGCATGGATTGATGGGGCTGATTACATTGGTTGTGGTGGTGTATATCCCACTAATACAAAAGAAAATAACCGTACTGTAGGCTTAGATGGCTTGAAGCAAGTGTGTCAGGCCTCTAAACTTCCTGTGGTAGCAATTGGTGGCATAGGTCTGTCAAATGCACGTGCGGTCATGGAAATTGGTGAACCAAATCTGAAAGGGGTTGCTGTTGTGTCTTCTCTTTTTGACAGGGAAAGCATTTTGTCTGAGACAAGAAACTTGCACGCCTTAGTAAGTCAGGAAGCACTATTGGTACAATGAATATGCCCAAATGATACAACAGTTAGGTTGCTTTTCACCTAGGATGGAAATATGCGACTGCTGATTTTTTATGCGACATGCTGAACTTAAAAAATTCAAATAAGGGAATTTATGTGATGCTAAACAATCGTGGGTGACAAGACAAAATTTAATTGGAGGTTCATTCATTTGCCTTTATTGGATATTCGGCGTACCTTCTCATTTACAGCTTCAATGATCGCAAGATTTATTGCTCGGAAAAAAAATTCCCTGCTTTTGTATTTTTACTATTTCTACTGTGCAAAAGTAATCAGACTATTTTCAACACCAACGTTTTGCAATGATATAAAGCCTCAGAACTTTTTAATTGAGTATTGACTGGTCTTTTACAACAAAGTAAAATAGAATACCCTTCAGCCTAAACCAGTGTAAGGTCTGAGGTAACTTCTTTGGCATAATAAATATGGTTGACAGAAAAATATATGAATTGGTACAATTCCACTTAAGAGGGATATTTATTAATATAATGATTACTAAAAGTTGGATATTTTGGTAAATTATCTTACTGATAAAACAATTTCTTATGCCAAAAGGTTAAGAAGAACCAAACTATATTTTGCTGTCCAAGATTGAGTTACATAAATTAGAGCTTCTACCACAGTTATCATATAGCTGAGAGACATGCAAAAGGTAAAAGAAAGTGACAGGGAAACACTACACTCAGCATTTTGACCTCCAAACAAAAGCATGTGACCCTAAATCCACTCCACCACATAAATAGGGAGGCGAGTGAAATGGAGAGCAGAAAGGACAAGTTAATACTTATAAGATGGTCACAATTAACAACCTTGCACAACCTTAGAAAAAATGTACATCCGTTTATTCAACTACAAGTCCTATGCGGAAAACTGAATTTTATACATACGAGCAAAACACTCACCTTAGTTGAACTAAACCAGGTGCAAAGGAAACCAAGAATCTATTGCTCTATCTAAAAATCAACACTAACTAACATGAAATTCCCCGCTTGCCTGTGCTTCTTTGACTCTTTTTTCATACTCATCTTCTTCAGCCTCAACCTCTGCTTCTTTTGTTTCATCCTCATCTTCTTCTCCTCCCCAACCAAATCCTCCAACTGACCTGGATGCCGGAGGTGGAATCTTGGCCTCCTCAACAATATTCATGATGTCTTCTATACTCTGAAGAGAAAAGGTTGGATTTTCTTTTCTGTAGTAGGCAGCTTGAGCTACTTCTGTTAATTCTCTAGGCAAGTTCTTTAAAAACCATGGGTGGGACTTGATTTCCTTAATGGTAATTCTCTGCAGTAAATCAATATCTAGAGTGACAATTTATTTTACCAAAAAAATGTCCACTTGTAAATTGTTATGGGAGGGAAAGAGAGTAGCTTAAGCATACATGCCCTTATCAGTGCATATCTGAAACTTAGCAAATGACTGAAAAATACTACCAAACTATCACTATGAAATTGTTGAACAATTATGAGTTAACTTCAAGTAGTATCTTTTGCAGGCAGTATGTGCATACCCTAACTGGATTTGCCACAAAAATGCGAGATAGCAGATGTCTGCAGTCTTGAGATATGTGAACATAGTCGGGGATCTTGTATTGAACAGCCATAATTCTCTGTATAAGAATGTTACACAGTCAGAAAGTGCAGGCATTTAATAGATTGGTCAACTGAGATGGATGATGGGAAGAAAAGTACATTGATGGTTTTCCTGAAATTTTTGGGATCGTCTTGGTCTTCAAATGGGTATGCTCCCACCAACATTACATAAAGAGTCACTCCACAGGACCATACATCGGCTAGCTGAATAGAAACAAAACAGCAAAGAAGAACTAGAAAATGAACGTCGTTGGTGTATCATACACAGAAAACTCATGAAGAAAGATTTAATCTACCAGGGGCCACTTAAGATATTACCTCTGTCACCTTTGTAAAAAGTGAGAGCAAATCACCCAAATAAGTACAATATGGATTTTTTAAGAGCATTTTATATTTTAAACTACCCATTCGCCCATACTATTTTGTCCACATTATTCAGATAGTTTAAATGTCGACACATCAAGTCATTGCATACAATGCACAATATTACATGTACAATTAGATGTGACACATGAAGAATAACTATATTGCTTAAGGCCTTGTGCCAACAGAAGTTATTACCGTCCATTCTATTTCTTGCTTTCCTCTAAATATGAGAAGTCTTTGTGTGTGTTGAGACATTTCAAGGCATCCTTACTCTTATATCATGATAGAAACGAAATTACCTTTCCATCATATTCTCTGCGTGAAAGAACCTCAGGCGCAATGTAGGCTGGGGTTCCCACAGTTGACTTAGGCCTTGAATGAAGCAGGGATGACTGGGAAAATAAAAGGTTATCAGATGCAAAACTTCTAAAGAAAATGACTTAATAATTCATTTGAAGCAATAAGCGTTGATATGACTCCCATAATCAAACCTTAGAATAACCAAAATCACAAATTTTGAGCCGTGGGGCAGGGCTGCCATCCAATAAGGTGTTCTCAAGCTTCAAGTCTCGATGACAGATTTGCTGCAAAAGAAGGAAATTACAAAGAAAATAACCGCAAAGGAAGCCAAAAACTAACTACCATCCGAAACAACTCATTCCTAATATAATTATTATATTCACCATGGAATGACAGTAGCTAACTCCTGAGATGAGCTGCTGGAAGAAATATCGAGCCTGGAAAAGTAGGAGATAACAATAGTGAGAATCAAACAATTGAATTTCCAAGCACTCGGTTGCCAACAATGAACTAAGGGAAGGGAGATAAGTAGCTCCATGCCTATGATGAGTAGAGAAGTGGAAAAAGAATTGGTGGACAAATGAAAAGAGAGAAAGCAAACAAACCTCGTCTTCACTGAATCTTCCAGCACTGCAAATCCTCTCAAAGAGCTCTCCACCAGCTGCATACTCCATCACAATACCCAGATGTGTGGGAGTCAAAACCACCTGCAAAGCTGAAATCACATATTAAATAACCGAAACATGACACAAATAGTACTCTCGCTAAGATCATATCATCTCTACAGAGTACACACCTCCTTGAAGCGAATAATATTGTGGTGGCGAAGACTTCTATGGTTTATGATTTCCCTGGCAACATTCTCATCAATCTAGAAAACACATATCAATAAACTCAGTCACAACCAACACGAACGTAAAGATAAAAACTTAAAGAGATGAAACCGCTGATATATCTTAACTTGAATTGAATCCTTTTTGGGTTATAAAAAATTATAAAAATTGACAATAACATTAATTTTAAGATAAGAAAAAGTGAAAGTGAAAGTGAAAGAAGTAGAACCTTGTGACCCCTTTCAATGTATTTCATGGCAACAAGTTCCTTGGTTTCTTTGTGCCGCATGAGCCTTGCCACCCCAAAATTCCCAGATCCTATATCCTTGACGAGCTCGTACTTCTCCATCCTTAACCAGAAATTTCAGAGCTTTGAATGCGGCGAGCTCCAGATCGATAGAGTTCCAAATGGGGAACGGAGAGAGAGAGAAAGAGAGAATAAGGTGCAGGTACGCAAAAAATAAAGGTGGCGAATCCAAAGATAGTGGGATTTGGGAGAGTTTTGAAGGAAAGCAAGGAATCGCAATTTGTAGCAAATTAATAACAATAAAATTCGGATTTCAAAACAAAAAAAAAGTTTGAAAATAGATTGCTGAAGGAATGAATAGAAGAATTGGAAGTTCAAGAAAGGGTTTTTCAGCGAAGAAAGATAGAGAGAGAGTGGAGAATGGGACAAAGGAATTGTTGTGTTATGTGTGCATAGCGTAGTAGTATGGTGTATGGTACTACAGAAAGCGATTGATACAAAGAGAATATGAATATCGTATCTATCTATATCGCACCTTCTTCACACATCTTTTTCAATCTTATTTTTTAAGAATCATCCTGTTCAAATTAATCTCACTCTAATCTTATCATTATCTACAAAATTATGTTACTTGCTCCCTTGCCTCTTCGATAAATAGAGTTGTCAAAATAGGTAATTTGGTCTAATTCGGTTCAATCCATAAGTCAATTCAATCCGACTCATTTATTAATAAACCAAAAAAATTTCAACCCGACCTGACCAACCATGGATTGGTGGGTTAAACGGCTTAACTCACATACTCACTTAATTAAAAAAAATACAATTTTTTATTTTTATTTTTGAGTCAAAATTATATTATAATTCTAATTAAAATCTAAATAAATTTTAATACAAACCAAAATCACAAAAATACAAATTATTTATGTATTGGCTAAAAAAATACAATATAACATGATCTAGATACGAAGTCCAACTTAACAAACAATACTTGTATGACCCTTTATTTACAATTTTAACCAAATCCGGTCCGAACCGTGATGAACTAAATTAACTTGTGAATTCCAACCTATTTTGACAGCTATAGTGATAAACATGCTAATAACGTATTTTCAAGATAATACGTTTCTATGTTTTTCAAATTGATCGTCTTGTTATGTATAATTATAAGAAATGATTGAGTTCAAGTTTTTGGATTTATATTTTTTTCTAACACCAATTTCCATTTCCTTCACTCCAAAATTAGTTTTTTTCTAAATCACATGATTGTGGAAGGAACCATATTTCTATGCGTGCCTTATTGTCCCATCATTCGCCTTCATTTTTTGACTTCTTGCCTACTAATAATGTTTTTATTTAATATAAAAATATTATAGAAAACTTATCTTCTCCATAAAAAAAAAATAGTTAATTCATCTTTATTAGAAAAAAACTAATTGAAACTTGAGTGGTTTGGAGGATTGGGTTGGTCCAGTCCAACTGAAGAATTTGTATCAAATTAACTTAATTCATTTTAAATGAGTTGTGATTTTTTTTTGTCTGTTTAACTTGACCCTATGACATAACAATAAATCATCTTAGCATGCTTTAAAAAAGTAAATTAAAATATGTTTTTTGAAATTTAAAATAACTTTTAGAAATAATGATTTATATATAAGCTTTAAAAATACTATTTAAAATTTAAAAAATATAATTATTATTTTATAAAATAGATCAACTTGTAATAAGTTATTCTGCCTTAAATCGATTTAAGCTAAAATGTAAATGAATCGAACTAAATATTACTTTATTTAATCCAAGTTATATATTTTTTTTGTTTATATTTGTCCTCACCCTCTCAAAAAGTTGAAAAAAAAAAACAAAAGTATTTTAAAAAATGTTTTTCGGTCGCGTTTCTCATTCTCACAATCGTGAGTTGTTATCGTTTTGATATTTTGGCGGCTATTAGTTGTTGCTTTATTTATGGTTACTATTACACCATTGTAATAACAATTTATTACTATTACTTGATTAAACATCTTAGTTTTTTTTTAGCCTTTATATTATTATTATTATTATTATTCCCTTACAAGTACTGATAATATTGTTTTTGGAAGAATTATGTTTGTCTGAAATCCACTGTGTGAATGACCCACTCTCAACTAAAAGTCTAAAAAATGAGAATAAATTTAAAAATATAATTTAAAATAGTATATATATATATATAGTATATATATATTTGTTTATATTATTGTCCACGTCTTGCATTTATGGGTAGGGTCCCCTTTTAATGTTAAGTGGGGTTAAGGACCCTGAAGCTTCTTGAATCGGAACCTACGAATGGCCCATTGGGTCCATTCTCTTTTTGTGTAACTGGTTACAAAGTTGTAGACAAACTATACAGTTTTGCTTTTGGAACCTCCATACTAACAACAAAAAGACTAAAATAACTTACGTAGCTCTACCACGTTTTGTGTTAAACTTATCAAAATTACTTATAAGGAGGTTTCTACAAATAAATTGATTTTATCTCTAGTCATGTCAAAATATATATATTTTAAATGTGAGACTAAATATTAATAAATGATATGACAGTGACCGATAACAAGTGGAGTTTGTCTAGTTCAACATTACAAAATTGATTAATAAGGTGGAACTTACACTCACACCGTAAATTAACATTATCTTTAATTAATGTGAAACTTTCAATGACTGTTTTGTTTTTATAACGCTAAAATTTGATTACTAAAATGATATTAAAATCATTTGAAGCTTATTATACCAATATTTGTTATTTGTTTGGTCTATTATGTCTTTCACTTTGTTTTTAGACCATCATTAACAATTAGTCTTACATTCAAAATGTATATGACTTCGTGTGTTGAAGATTCCATGTAAATTATAGATATAAAACAGATTCATAATATATAAATGAGTATAAACATTACATTATAATTTACTTTTATAAATTTTAGTTAAACTTAAAAGTTCATCTTTTACTACTAGAAATATGAGAGAATATATTACCAGTAAGATATTTTTTAGTGATTTTTTGTTGACTTTCAAATTGTATTTGAAAATATTTACCTAGATTTTGGATTGTTAGTGGGTTAAACATGTTTTTGGTCCTTCAACTTTTAGTGAAAATTGTAATTAGTCCATTTTAAAAATTTTGAACTAATTTAGTCTCTTATTTTTAGAAATGTGTGGATTTAGTCATTTAAACCAATTTTTGTTAAATTTATTTGACATTTTAAACGTGTTTCTCAATTAATACTGAAGCAAATACATGTCAAACGGTATAAATAAACTAAAATACTATAATAAAATGTGTTAAAAATGTCAAATAAACTTAATAAAATTCAGTTAAAATGATTAAATTCACACATTTATAACATTGAGAAACTAAATTGATTTAAAATTTTCAAGATAAATTAGTCATAATTTTCAATAAAAATTAAAGGACTAAAAATATATTTAACTTGGTCAGACACTTTTTAATGATCTACTCTAAAGCATGTTTTTGAGTTACAAATTTTAGAAACATATTTTATGTCAAATAATTTTAGAAAATGTCATATGTTTCGGAAAACTTTGAAAAAGGATAACAAAAGAAATAGAAGTAGTCATCAAAATAGAACGTGAAAGGTAAGGATTATTTTAAAAAGTATGAGGATGCGGACAATAACTATGGAAGTGCGAAAAACAAAAAAGTACACTATACTCTAAAAGCCCAATTCAATCTACTACAGTAAGTTTTCGTTATTGAATTGTCTATTAATAATAATAACCAAACTTAATTACATACAGTTTCTTATATTTTAATTATGTTAATTAAGTTCTTCAAATATGACATACAGGTTTTGATATTATAGATTCTAATTGCACCAAATTGAATCCTTTCTTCTTATTATTATTATTATAAATATTATTATTATTATAATAGGCTTTTGTCTAAATATCAAAAATCAATGTTTAAAAAAAAAAAATTGTACCAGAGAAGATCCAACTGTCAGAATTGAATTTAGATATTAAAATAACAATTTACATCTATGAACTTAATTGCCAAAAAGAAGTTAACAACTAAAATAGCAAAATATAATAGTTGAAGAAAAAAAGGTGGAATAAGCATGCTCGTAATACTATACCACTACCACTACTAACAGTATAATGCTATCTATTCTTATATTATAAAATGAAAAACCATTTAAAAATTTCACATTTTTCTTCTCCTTTTAATTCTCTTGAAGCTAACTATTTTCCCAGTCATATTAAAATTAAAATTAAAATGTTATACATGATATATTGCATTATTAATTACATAAAATAAATATTTAAAAAATAGATTTCGTTTTCCCTGTAGCGTAAGAAGAAAAAAATTGGAAGGTTGGTTAGATTGAAGGTAAAAATTAATATTAGTAATCAGTGGCACAGAGAGAAAGAGAGAGAGTCTCAATCCTTCAAGGGCAAGTCCTGGTCGTGTTTCTCTTCTCTCTCTTCTCTTCTGCTCTGAGATCCGCCATGTCCATCTTCTTCAGATTCTCCTTCCTCCTCCTTCTCCCTCTCTTCCTCTCTCCGGCGTTCGCTTCCGAGTCAGATCACAGGGTAAGGTTCTCCGATTCCATCGCTGGATCCAATTTTCCTTCATTTTCCGATTAGATCTATCTACCGTTCAATTTCGCTTTCATTTTCTCAGCTCCGTGTTTTTTTCGCTTTTATGTTTTACCGATATGGCGTTAGATCTCAGCTGTTTGCTCACTCCTCTCCGTTATGCATCCCTAATAATAATTCGCATTTTCGTTTTCGATGTTATTGGATTGCGATTTCATCTCTTCCATGTTCTGTTATTAATTCATGATATGCGCTCTGTTTGGAATTCAAAGTATTTACGATTTTTCCCCTTCATTGGACTCCGCATTAAGTGAATGTCAGAAACCGTTGCGGATTATGTTGAATGTTGAGGGGATGCTTTGCTCTTAGTTTTCATGCGTAATCTCAACGTGCAAGCTTTGTAATTGTTGCCCTCTCTTTGTTGTCAATCTTTTTAGTATTGCAAATGTTGATTTCTTTGTCTATCCCTTTTATTCACTTGAAAATTGCAGGACTGGTGGTTTTGCAGTTTTCTTATGTGTTTGTTTAGTTTTACTCTACGTCATCCAATGTCACGCTGAAATATTAACTAAGTTGACTTTTGGTAAATGTTCGCATGTTTGATTTTGCATTGGAGAATGATCCCGAGTTCGGAATTGATTTTTAGTTGAAACAAATTTATGTACAGTTTTTCCATCGGATCGAAAATTTTATACTGAATCTTACTGGTGACTTTCTTTTAGAATAAAACTTCCAAAACCAAACCACTATACTTCAAAATGAAATCTAAGAAAATTATAATTCGCAGGATCAATTTCATTTAGAATCATTTGCAAATGCTCGCCCAAACACAAAGAAATTCTATTAGCAATTGTTTTAATATTTTAAAGGCTGAAATGATGGACTTACCTATGCAATCGGAATTTCGGTTGAAAACTGTTTAGTGCATAGGAGTAATTTTGACTGGGAGTAATTTTGGGTTGTCATATTTGAGCTTCTTGTTAAACTCATAACAAATCAATCAATCGTTACCCATTCTTGAATGTAGTAGTTGGGGCACTTAATATATATTTTCTTCTAAATGTCTTTAAGCAATTGACATCTGGATTATTGTATCACTGGATCCGTCCTCATTTCCTTAAGCTAGGAGTAAAGATAAAATACGTTTCTCTTAGTAGCTTCCTGCTATCAGTGGCTATCTCTTTTACACATGTATTGCATTTTACTGCAGTATCAACCAGATGATCAAGTTATGCTTTGGGTGAACAAAGTGGGTCCTTACAACAATCCACAAGAAACGTACAATTATTACAGCCTACCATTTTGCCGTCCACCTGGTAATCCTGCACACAAATGGGGTGGTCTTGGTGAGGTCCTGGGTGGCAATGAACTCATTGACAGTCAACTTGAGATAAAGTTCCTAGGTACAGAGGCTTCTTTCATCCTATTTATTTCGTAAGACCTATTAGTAGACAAACTGTCTCTAACAGTTTTCTTTTCTCAATTTTTTAAGGAAATGTGGAAAAGACCACCTTTTGCCGCCTGGAGCTTAACGAAGCAAATGTTAAACAGTTCAAGGATGCAATAGAGAATAATTACTGGTTTGAATTCTTCATGGGTATGTTGCCATGTTTCTTTCTTTCACATATTACTCTAGAATTGTTAGAATAAATGCACTTTTATGTTTGGTCAAGAAATTCTATTCTAGGCACTGACAACACTTATTTTTGGTATTTGGCCGTTGCATAAACTGAAACGTCTGGGATAAATAATATTCGCCCTGCACAATGTAGCTCTTAACTCTTAGTTACTCTATCAACTTCTGTAACTGGTAGGATACAGTCTTCAAACCAATTTCAGGGAAAATGCCACTGGAAGTTGCCAACAAAAGATTTTAGTTGTTAATGATACGTGAAATCATATACTCAACAACATTGCTTTTGAGTCTCAGAGGACTAGTTCAACGGTGACAGGGAAGGGAGGCTTGCAGCTTGGGGTTTAGACTAAGTTATTGCATGCATGCTTTAGTCTCAGCTGAAAATGATTTGTCAGATTCCTTTAAAATTGAAGAATGGATTTAACTTATGATTTTCTCTGTAACTGTTGTGGCATTGTGATGTCCTGGGAATTCTTTTTGTAATTTTAAAAGTAACAGGCATTGATATTAAATTTTTTGTTATTTGTATTCAGGGAGAATTATTCATGAATCATGACTAGTTACAACAATTCATTGTGTGGGAATATAAATTTTAATGTATAAACAATGAAGCATATATTTTAGATATTATCCATTGTGACACATTGGCTGAATTTGGAATGCTTGAGCCTGGGAGAGCAGTGTCTTGTCCAATTTTGATCCTTCTATAACTACAACCACAAATCCATTAGGCTGGGTGTTTCATGATGTACATAGTTATCAAAGCTGAAAGAAGGACGAAGTTAAGAAATATTTTTGTGAAGTTATCGCTCAAGCATTCTTGACTTGACTGATATTATAATCTCTGGACGTAAAAAGGGGGTAAGGGAATCTTGGTGTGGTAGAGCTCCTCTTAATGTGGGGTCTAGGGATGGTTTGCCCCTACTCTGTATAGGTTTGTCGTAGGCAGCTTTACCTTGCACTTGCAATTTGCAATAGGCTGATTCCCAAAAAACATGAAAATTTGTGTTTAAATTTATAAACTAAGTATTTTTCAATATTGAATGTTAGACAATTGATATTATATTGTCTTGATAGGTGTAACGGTGTGAATTAGGATTGGTTTCATGGGTTGCCTCATATTTGTTTTGGCTTTCATAATTTTATTGATTTTCTGAATAACTTACTCTTGGCATTCTTTCTTTCCTTGGTTGTTCTATTTGCTGGTCGTTGATGTGCTAAACACAAGTTCAGATGATCTTCCATTGTGGGGTATGCCACTTTCTCTCTATTTGATTTATCATTTCATTGGTTGATCATTGTATAAGATTCTTTTATTCATGTTTAAGGGTATGTTGGGGAGCTACATCCTGATAAGAACAGTGATAATGGCAAGCACGTACTTTATGCTCACAAAAACATCAATATTCAATACAATAAAGATCAGGTCAGAAGTTATTTAAGTATCTTTGTCATCTTTTTCTGTTTTGGGATTTATGAAGTGCACACTTAGGTCCATTTATTGCAGATCATCCATGTTAATCTAACTCATGACAACCCAAGGCCTCTGGAGGTAGGAAAATCTTTGGACTTCACATATTCTGTGAAATGGACTCCTACAAATGTCACTTTTGCACGCCGATTTGATGTATACTTGGACTATCCATTCTTTGAGCATCAGGTGAAAATAATTACTGCTAGCTTTGTATTTTAGATTGAAGAGGTGTTTATTGTTGATTGCCTGCTATGTGTTCATTCGTGTGGATTGTATCTTTATCCATGTCACTAAGAGAACTTTGATCCTTTTTCTTTCTGTAGATTCACTGGTTTTCCATTTTTAATTCTTTTATGATGGTCATCTTCCTTACTGGATTGGTGTCAATGATATTAATGCGAACTTTGAGAAATGACTATGCAAAATATGCTCGGGAAGACGATGATTTGGAAACTTTGGTGAGACATTCTGGATGTTTGTCTTATACTACTATTATTGTTATTATCTTTTAGAACGTGGAACATAGATTCTGCTTTCTGGAAAACTCATTTTGGTTCTGATATCAATTCTTGTCCGACCCCCAAATACTTCTAGGAAAGAGATGTCAGTGAAGAATCTGGCTGGAAACTCGTGCATGGTGATGTTTTTAGGCCTCCTCGCAGTTTGGTTATTCTTTCAGCTGTTGTTGGTACAGGCGCTCAGCTTGCATTGCTGGTTCTTCTTGTCATCTTGTTGGCTATTGTTGGAATGTTGTATGTTGGGTAAGTCCATAACCCTAAACTAACTGTAATATTGATCTGAACAATGATTTTGGTAATATATGCGTATATTATTTTTCGGGTCGTACATCTCAAGTCAAGTATTACTGGACATTCCTTTAGTTTTCCCCTGACTATAAATTTGGTCCACTTCTTCTCCCTTCATTATTATGTAAGGTTCATTCAATGTGCAGACGAGGAGCCATTGTCACGACCTTCATTGTTTGCTATGCTCTCACATCTTTCATTTCTGGTTATGTGAGTGGGGGGATGTACTCACGAAATGGGGGTAAGAATTTGCAGTGAACTATGCCACATGTTCTCTTTGTGTTTTTGTTGCCTCTTGCTCTCTTCATGAATGATTATAACTGTCATTTTCAGGTAAAAGTTGGATTAAATCCATGATCCTGACAGCATCACTGTTCCCATTCATGTGCTTTGGAATTGGTTTTATTTTAAACACAGTTGCTATATTCTATGGATCACTAGCTGCCATCCCCTTTGGTACCATGGTTGTTGTCTTTGTTATATGGGCTTTTATCTCTTTCCCTCTAGCACTTCTTGGTACAGTTGTTGGAAGAAACTGGAGTGGTGCTCCAAATAATCCATGCCGTGTGAAGACCATTCCTCGTCCCATTCCTGAGAAAAAGTGGTACCTCACACCATCTGTAGTTTCCCTGATGGGAGGACTGCTTCCCTTTGGCAGCATATTCATCGAGATGTATTTTGTATTCACTTCCTTCTGGAACTACAAGGTGAATTAAAATGCAATTACTTGTTTGGGAAGTGAGCGTTTTTTTTTTCTTTCTTCGTTTTGTATGAGGTTTACTTATATTTTATTTGAACAGTCGAGTAGATACATGCTTTGTTTCTTATGCGTTTTTCCCCTTCCACTTTGACAAACAGGTGTACTATGTATATGGCTTCATGCTACTGGTTTTTCTGATTCTTATCATTGTTACTGTTTGTGTGACAATTGTGGGGACATACTTTTTGTTAAACGCTGAGAACTACCACTGGCAATGGACTTCTTTCTTTTCAGCTGCCTCAACAGCTGTTTACGTGTATTTGTACTCAGTATACTACTACTATGTGAAGACAAAGATGTCAGGCTTCTTCCAAACCAGCTTTTATTTTGGATACACTTTGATGTTCTGTCTTGGACTGGGAATTCTCTGTGGTAAGTCTCCAGTTTAATTGTAATTTCTGTTTGGATTGCGAGTTCACTTTTTGGAAACTAGATAGCTTAGTTAAGTTCTGAATACCTCTTATTATGCAAGTATAGAAGCTGGTTTGCTCTTATCGACTGAGTTGGCTTAAATTTTTTCTCCAAATGTGCAGGAGCTGTAGGTTATCTTGGTTCGAATTTATTTGTGAGGAGGATCTACAGAAACATCAAGTGTGACTAAGGCTTTTCTAGAAGTCTGAGACCAGAGCACTTCCATATGTTTGTTGCTGGACACAATAAATTTCTCGAGGTCTCTGGTCATGTGTGGGGACCAAGCAGTGTTTACAGGTAGTAAGTTTCACAGGGTTGAGGATGAGATGTATTCTTTCTCTATATTAGGGCATGTATTCTTTAGGGAAGCCCTGAGATTTTTTTTCCCTGACTGTGATTGAAAGCCGTGATTAGAATGCAGGGATTGGTCTTTATAATTTAGATAGTTAGCAAAATATCAGACTCGTTGCTACTTTTTTCATCCTTTTATAAATAGGTGCCCTATTGACGGACTGATGTCGGATTCCCCTACACGGTTTAGCTATTGTACGTAGAGGGGATGAAGTCACGGAAATGAATTTTGTGCTTCTGAATTTTGTATCAAATCTGAATATCCTTTCTAACTACTTCTTGCCTGCATAACTCTCCTTGTTTGACTTTTAAATCATTGACGTTTTCCCCCTCTCCAATGCTTGTTAGGCTGCATGCATATCTGCCTGTGTCTAGGTGTGTGTAGACACGAAGTTAACCATGAATAAATGGGATGAACATTTTGTGCAGCTGCATACTCGGTTTCTTAACGGTGCTTTTGTTTTGGTTATTTTCTGTTTCTTTTGGAGTTTCTTGTAGAAATTTGGGTTGTAAAATGCAGCACAGCAAGTATAAAATATTCATGTTTGAGTGCGGGACTTTCAAAATTGATTACGAAAGAAATTGATTTTGGATCGAATCGATGTATGTTAACATATTTTTATTTTAAAAGTAAGTTAGTAGTAAACATTTAGTATATGTATATTTTTATCCATTGGAAAGGTTATTCAAATCTGTTTTTAACTCAATGTGGTTTAACCTAATTTAGCGTGAATTAAAGAAAAAAAAATACTCGATGGTTTTTAGGACAAAAGAATCTTGCTCCTTTTCCCCTCTGTTGGAGATTCCAGTGTTAAGAATAAAATTTTCAACTGTTAAATTAGATGTGGTTAGCGTGAAAAATAAACAAATTTTCACAATTGCTGGTGTATTCAAAGGTGTTAGTTTCAATACACGACTTCATTGCCATCATTGAGGACCGCAAACAGGACTTGATTTTGCGGTCATTCTTCGTCCGTAAAAGTACTGATAGAAAAAAATTCATCAAAATGATGGAAAAGTATAATTTATGAGGTGAGGATAATGCCAACTACCATCGTGAACAACGAGTGGTGATGATAGAGATAAGATAGATTGAGGCACGAAACAAAGCCACGTGGCCGATTGGTAGCATATGAGCTAACGTTGATGCTCGTTGCAACCACACTATTTCCACAAGCCCTCTCCTCGCTTCTTATCATTAAGAAGAAGCATCATCAGGAGTTGGTAAAGTAGCCTTCTACTCATCAACTCAACCAAGAAAATGGCCACCACACCCGCTTTATGTGGCCCTGTGTTGAACACCTCCTTCCTCAGGAAACAACCACTGAACATGGTAAGCATGAGGGCATTCCAAAACGCTAACGCCATGTTTGGTGTGGAAGGAGGACGTGGAGGTCGTGTCACTGCCATGGCTGCTTACAAGGTGAAGCTGATAACCCCAGAGGGAGAGAAAGAGATAACTTGCCCAGATAATGAATACGTTCTTGATGCTGCAGAAGAAGTAGGCATTGACCTTCCCTACTCATGCAGGGCTGGTTCTTGCTCTTCCTGCGCCGCCAAAATTGTCTCCGGCCAAGTCGACCAGTCAGACGGTAACTTCCTTGATGACGACCAGATTGATGCAGGCTTTGTTCTCACCTGCGTTGCTTTCCCAACCTCCGATCTTGTCATCCAGACCCACAAGGAGGATGAGCTAGTTAGTTAAATCTTATCATCATCGCTGTCATCAAGTTTCTTATGTTTCTTCCCTTTCTTTTATGTCTTGTGCCATTTCTCAGGATACACACACCCATTATGCTTTATTACGTACGATAAGTAGCTTCTTATGAAGTAATTCATTACTTCCCCTGTATTAGCAGTTCAACTTGTTTTTTGTTAACTATAATGTAATAATCTTTTCCTTACAGTTTTTGCACGCAATATCCTCTCAAATTTTTTTACCTTCGTATCACTTCGAAGAGAAATGATATTTAATTGTATCTACCACATGGTCATGTCTGGCTTTGCTGCTGTAACAAAGTTCCGTTGGAAAATTAATTTACTACTCTTGCATTGGTGACCACACGTTGCATACGTTGTAAGACTGGTTAGTAAATTTATGACCACAAATTGGATCTTTTGTCATTGTCTCCGTCTTAATATTTAATGGTGTTGGATTCATAAATTTATGAAAGCAGTGCTAAATACTACCACAGACCTACGCATGAATCTGTACAACAAATACAAAAAAAAAAGGCTTTTCATTGGTCAATTAACAATACATATAATATTTAGAAGCAAAACAGATAGAAGTGCAACTCAAAGATACTTGCTTGTTTACGTTTTCACGCTCCCAACATTTTTATATTTATGATTTCATCATTCTCTTTTTGGAGTGAAAGAGGGAATATCTCTATCAGAGGAAAATTTGGATAAATCCCACTCAAACTACTATCTGATAAGTCATTCTATATATATCAATCCAAGACGTGTTCTCTTCCCCAGGACTTGGATAGGGTGCTCTTGGAACAAAGTTTTGTAACTATTAAAAATGTTTTTTTTTTTCAGGCTAAAATATGGGTACTTGCGAATGGAGAGATAAATGAAATAAATTAAAACAGCAAATGGGGTTCTGTTATTCAGGTTCAGGTCAAAAGTAATTTCAAATCTTCCGCAGTAGCAAAGAATCCACTAAAAAAAATGCAGAAGAAAGTAACAGATTCACTACCATTGAAGTATTTTAACAATATTTTAAAGTAATGTTTAAAAGCTGTAAAAGAAGAGTATGAACGGATAAGAACATTGTAATGATAGTTTTCAAGTGAAAGCCTGGATTGTGAACAATCTGTGGAGATAACAGAGGCACAGGTTGCATGCGACCAAGATATGGTGATAACAATCGCGAAGAACAAGTTGTGGTAAAGCCACGTGGCAGTGGGGTTGTAATCACAAGCTCCTTATCGTTATCAACAAAGAAGAAGAAAAATCCATCAACTTTGCAAGCAAGAAAGAGGAGAATGGCGTCGATCTCAGCAGCTTCATGTGGCACTGTGTTGAACACCTCCTTCCCCAGGAAACAGCCACTGAACATGGCAAGCCTGAAGGCATTCTCCATGTTTGGTGTGAAAGGAGGAAGTGGTGGTCGTGTGAGTGGCATGGCGAGTTACAAGGTGAAGCTGATCACACCAGAGGGAGAAAAACAATTTGAATGCCCAGGTGATGCATACATTCTTTACCAAGCTGAGGAAAAAGGCATTGATCTTCCACACTCATGCAGGGCTGGTGCTTGTTCTTGATGAAACTCAAGAGAGTGAAGGCTTTGTTCTCACCTTACCCCACTTCAGATGTTGTTATTCTCACTCACAAGGAACTTTCTTCCTTTATTTTCTGTCTTGTGCCATTTTCTCAGGATATGTGTATATATAAATATCATGAAGCAATTAGAGGCATTGGAGAAAAGCAAAACATTGTAGTTGTTCTTTTCCAAAATTAAGGAATGAAGTCAATCAATTGCAAATGGTTATATTCACACTTTTGTGTTCTCTTTCTGTTCTACCTTTTACTTACCCCGAAGAAAACTGAAAAGTGTAAAACAACTAGGAATTTCTACAAATGTGTTATTTTCACAACAAAATTTTGTAAATAGACGTTGTAATGACATCGCAAGCACTGAGTACCACAAACTCAACTGGATCTTGTGGCTGAACAACGGATTTATTGTCTCTGAGTGAATTAAAGATATCAGATAAGAAAATGAGTTCTTCTCGAGTTGATATAAATAGTTGAAGTAACAGAAGTGTTTCCAAATTAAACTTTATTACTGATGAAGTAAGAATTTATGAAGTAGATGAATGAGAAGAACGAAAATGTGGTAATACGTGTGGTGATAAGAGAAATATGGATCGAGGCCTAGAACAGTGACACGTGGCAGATAAGGTTGCACGTGATTTCATATCATGTTGTAGTGACCACCAGTTCCTTATGTATCTATCAGATTGAAGAAGAAGAAGCAGCAAGAGCAACAACAAGAACAGAAAAACAGATAGTTACAAGTTTGAAGAGGAAGAGGAGAATGGCATCTCTGTGTGGCCCTGCGTTGAACACCTCCTTCCTGAGGAAACAACCAGTGAAGATGTCAAGCATGAAGGCATTCCAAAACCTTAACTCCGTGTTTGGTGTGAAAGAAGGACGAGGAGGTCGTGTGACTGCCATGGCTGCTTACAAGGTGAAGCTGATAACCCCAGAGGGAGAGAAAGAGATAACATGCCCAGATAATGAATACATTCTTGATGCTGCAGAAGATCAAGGGCTTGATCTTCCCTACTCATGCAGGGCTGGTGCTTGCTCTTCCTGTACTGGAAAAGTTGTGAGTGGCACAGTGGACCAGTCAGACAATAGCTTCCTTGATGACGACCAAATCGGTCTAGGATTTGTTCTCACCTGCGTTGCTTACCCCACCTCTGACCTTGTTATTCAGACCCACAAGGAGGATGAGCTAGTTGATTCTTAGGATGTTCTTGTTTTCTTTCAAGTGTGATGTTGGAGGAAGGACATGGCAAAGGTATTTTTTACTTTTGTTCAGTGTCTCAAGTATTTATGTTATGTCTTTAGTTACTCTATTGTTGTACTGTGGAGAATCAGCTCCTATCTCATGTTCTTAGTTGCTTCTTCTGTATTCAAGATAATCGTATTCGCGATTTCGCTTCTTTTCTGCATTGTTAACTTGTTCTCTATTCAAACTCCAACATGATACACGCTCAAAGTAAGTCAAGGATATAGAACACAACATTACAATTGATATGTGTTTAGATGCATCCGAAAAATCTCACATCGTTTCTAAATCGAGTTGAAATATAATTTAAATACTCATATCTTCTTTATCTTCTTCTATTCAGATCAAATATAATTTAAATATTTTTATCTCTTTTCATCCTCTCTCCATTCAGATCAAATGCAATTTAAAAATTATTACTTCATTTCATCGTCTGAAACACCTTTTAAGAATAAAATCATGAAGAAACTTAACACTTCGATGCGGATAGTATTTTAAGGTAGCTGTTCCTTGTTTGGTCCTCCCTCCTGAACAGATTATATGATATGCTTCGTGAACAGATTTTTGGTTCAAGAATTTCTCCATGTTCCAGAAACCATACAAACTTCTTTCTGCTGCACAGTAGTACTGCAACACAAGTATATTCAAGGGTCAATCAACACATTATTTCTTCTAACCAAGAAGGAGAATAAAATGTTTCAAATTTCTCAATGAAAATACACTCCACAGATAAATAATGAGATATCCTTAATAATTGCTTATATGTTCTAATATTCTTTATAAATATTCTCTATTGTGACCGGGTGTTTGTGATATGTTTATAACTAAGACAATGGAAAAAACAAATTTGCAAGTCGTAGTCGAACGTGTTTTCTTGAGATATCCGTATCATCAATGAAAAAAACAATTTCTTTATGGAGTAATTATTATTGAGAATCTTACAATAAAAAAAAAAATTCTAACTATCCAGAAACAAAATCATATTATAAATTTAATGTAGTATAATTTTTTTTAATAAAGAAAAACATTTAATATAATTTTTCTAAATAAAATTGTAAATTACTTTCTTATGACTGTTTATTTTAATAAAATTATAAAATCTCAAATACACAACTAGCAAGTCGTTTATACATCTTAAAAACTAGTTGAATTGTGATGATAATTCTCAAATTAATTTTAAAATACTTTTGTAGTGTTCCTTACTTCGTATTATTTAATGTAGGGTTTTGAGTAAACTTTGTAAATAACACTTGAGATCAAAAATGAAAAATTGGATGGCAAGAAAAAAAAATCTATATCAAATGAAGCTAAGGCCAAAAGAAAAAAAAATTAAAGATAAATTTGTTAAGTTAATAAATTATGAGTGTATAACTCAAATTAGGAAAGAATACAAGATTGACAAAGATAAATATATATCAACTTATGAGACAAAAACAACACAAATATATTTATATATATATATATATATATATATATATATATATATATATATCCATCTCATTTTTAATTTAAAAATCCAACTATTATCCATATTTGATCAATGTAAAAATTTCTCAAAAAATCAAAATGAGTAAAACAAATTTATTTATCGCCCTAAATACTCACATAATCTCATGAGACTCTTGACGAGATTTCATGGTAGTATTGTAGTGTACATAATTAGACAAGGATTAAAGCAATATTGCATCCTAAATCAGTCAGACTTACATAAAGCAGACCGATTCAAGTGGTGAGAATAGCAGGAGGTCCTAGTCTTTGTCAAGATAATGATCCTAGATGATCATGGACTATTCTTGTCCGTGGTAGGGTGAAACTCATTGGCAATGATTTTGCAGAGCAGTAGAGGTCACTACAAGTGCAAGCATCAGTGAACCCGATTTCTTTTTTATATTTATCGGGATAATTGAGTCAAAAGATCTTTATTGTTTGCTATCACATACCTTGTGTGCTTACTGAAATGTCTGTTTAAAGATTTGCTATATATATATATATATATGATGAAAATTATTTTTATTTCTAGCTTACCCTTTTTCTCTATGTATTCTTTGTTTGGTTTTCCTTTTTGTGATGATCACCAAAGGTGTGAGTAGATTAAAAGTTCCTAATAATCCTGCATGTTGTGGTGATATTGTTATATAATTTATGTGTTTAGTTACTACTCTTTTTTTGGTCATTTTTTATGCCTTAATTATCCTTTTCAGTATAATTTGGGATGATCGTAATGATTAATTCTTTATATTTCATGTCTCTGTGTTCTAATAATTTATAATTGTGTGATGATTCCTTTACTATAATCATGGACGTTACATTATGTAAAAATATACTTACAATTACGTCATCCTTATTAATAACTACTAACAGAATAAGAAAAAAAACACTCAAATTAAACTACAAGAATACATGACAAGTCCATATGTGGCCGTTCTTGATTGTAACACTTCTAAACCATTTTGTAAATAACATAGAGCAAAGTAAACACCATTCGTTGAGAATGTATAATTTTGTAAACAATAAATAAATTAAAAAAGGAAGTTCAATTTATAATGAATCCATGAAAAAAGTTAGCACAATTAAAGGAGTGGATGACCATAAACCATAGGTAGAGAAGTGGTCCATGGTAGATTAGATTCCATGTATAAAGTTTTAAACACTTACCAAAAAAAGAAAAAATAATAAAATATAACGAGTCATAAAATGATGCCACGTGGCAGATAGGGTTGCGTGTGGCCTCACCTCATGCACGGTATAAGCACAAGCACACTATTTCTGCAAGGTGAAGGTCCCAATTTTCTTATCTATCAGCAAGAACAAGAGGAAGAAGAAGAAAAGCTAACAATGGCGTCGATCACACCCGCTTTATGTGGCCCTGTGTTGAACACCTCCTTCCTCAGGAAACAACCACTGAACATCTCAAGCATGAGGGCATTCCAAAACGCTAACGCAGTGTTTGGCGTGAAAGGAGGAAATGGAGGTCGTGTCACTGCCATGGCTGCTTACAAGGTGAAGCTGATAACTCCAGAGGGAGAGAAAGAGATAACTTGCCCAGATAATGAATACGTTCTTGATGCTGCAGAAGAAGTAGGCATTGACCTTCCCTACTCCTGCAGGGCTGGTTCTTGCTCTTCCTGCGCCGCCAAAATTGTCTCCGGCCAAGTCGACCAGTCAGACGGTAACTTCCTTGATGACGACCAGATTGATGCAGGCTTTGTTCTCACCTGCGTTGCTTTCCCAACCTCCGATCTTGTCATCCAGACCCACAAGGAGGATGACCTCGTTGCTTAAATCTTATCATCGTCGCTGTCATCAAGTTTCTTCCTTTCCCAGCACCATTGTCTTTTTGCCTTTATTCTGTACCATTTTTTAAGGATATATACGTATTATGAACAACTTGTTCATTGCTGTCACTATAATTTATCTTCTTTTCCTTACTGTTGTTGCACACCTGATACTTTCTTAAATTGTTATAGAAGATGATGTTAGTGCAGAGGATTACAGTACCGAAATATGGTATCTGAAGTACTACTTAAATTAATGTCTATGCTCATTTAAGAGTGATTTGTACATGTATGCTCTATGAAGTTCCAACTAGTTCTCAAGTAACATAAAAACACTAATTAATCATGTTTTCTGAAACAAATCAAGGAGAGTGATAGCTTTTGCTTCCTCTACGTTACCAACACGATCTTCAACGTTGTGGGAGGGTTGTGGGGGATTGGTATGTACAGATTCAGACAAATATTCAGCTTCCTTGGTGGAATCTTTTGCTTTGTTGGAAGTCTCGAAGTTCAGCTGGTCTACTGAACTCACTGTAATCTGATTCAAAGAGGCTAAAGAAGAGCTTCGAGTTAGAGTACCAGATGCTACTGTTATTTCGTCCCTCTCATCAATTGTTGATTCTAAGGAGCACACTGATCTTGCGGTGTGTGAATGCAACGAATCATGCTTTGACTTGTGTTTCACTCTTTTACACCAACTATGCAGGGACTCTCTAACACTCTCCGCCACTAGGGCCTTCTTACATCGAGACCCCATCTGAAATGAGTCATCAAAAACATTTCCTTTAAGATAGAATAAAATATGAACTCTGCATATTTTGTTAAGAACTTAATAGTTAGGATTAAGCTAACCTGACAAACTATTATATTCAGGGGCACTGTCATATAGCTACACCAGAACTGAACAATAGCACTGCAAGATTAAAAATAACAAAATATGTGAGTGTCCCTGCAGATTTGAAGTAGTGTTGTAGCATCTAGAAAATCTTGAATGAGAGACGAAACCAACCCAGATGCCAACCGAATGATGATCATGTAATGATTTCTCATGAAGCACGAGTGTTCTTGGAATCCCCACTGGACAAACAAATCAAGATAATTCATCTAACAAAAGCATGTTGTGAGTCACGAATACAATCTTGAAAAAACTGAAGTCTTACCAATGTCCAAATAAACGTTGCCATTTCGAATGCATTCTGCATGAACAGTAGAGAAAATAAGAACAGAAAACACAACCATGCAGCATGACCTGCCTACAAATAAAGTGTTTATCAATTCTTACCTGAAATATGACAAATTGTATCAGCCATAACAGTATGTCTGGTTTTTTGAACCAAAATAGATCATCGCGTGGCTTTACTTGTGTCCTGGGAAATGGACCTGTCTGCTCCATAATTTCAAGTGCTAAGGTGGATACAACATGTTGAAGCTTTGCCCCTATCAACATGACAAGCTTTTACGTATAGAGAAATCAGACCTTGATGAAAATAACTTTCAGTGGAATTTTTTTTTTTTTCATTTTGATTAGTTAAAATAAAAAGTTAGAATATACATACAATTGCAGGGATAAATGATAGCCAGAAGTATATATTCAGACCTGCAAATTTAGAAACTCAAATATCTGAGGAAATTGATTAAAGACACTAACAATATACACGTCTATAATTCTCAAGAGAAGCTACCGTGGATGTTCACGAAGATGCACACAATGGCATAAATCCAAAGCATCCAGCTGCAAAATTGAAAGAAAAAAGGGTTATCCAGCTATAAGTTTTCTCATTGTTTTTCTTAGTAGAAGTCTAATCTTGGTTAATTAAGCAACTTACTGTTAATGACTTGCATCGGTTTGCAGAAACACCAGTTAAAAGGAGAAATCCATTTTAAATTGGTTCTTACCTTATTCCTAGAATGCCTTGGAATTCATCTTCCATGCTTCGAACCATATATTGATGGAAATTATAAGATAACGGCAATTTGTGTTCCTGTAAATTCACATAGCAGGGAGCGATTACAATGACATGGAAATTTTTGGATTTGTGAATACAAAGGTACAGTTCAGCACACCACCTAATAGCATTTAGATAGTTACTTGGATTTAGAAGAATTAATCAAAAGATTACGCAATCAGAGAACAATAATGGACCAACAAATCTCCATGCATGCATTATTTTATCCAACATCCTTCAAGAAATAAAGAACTTACAGTGATGAAACCTAAACGTAGTGCAAGGTAATCTGATTTTCGTATAGAGCTCCTAAACTGACGTAGAAAACAGAGCTGCAAGGTCAGATCACAAATATTAATCCATCATGATACATTCAAAGTGTGCGCAAAGATAATACCAAGAAAATTTAGAAGTTAGGAATTGCTACAAGAATTTCCAATCCATGAATATTTCCTTATCTTGACATACTTTTGAAATTGTAACTATTTAAACTGAAAGATGTTTAGATGGTTCAGCTGCCAGAGAAATTATGCAGAAAAACGCCATTCCAGTAAAAGCAACCACACAAATAATTAAGGATTTGCTATTTATGTTGAAATATTACCATCCAGTTTAGGATTGGACTCCTGCTCCATGGATGAGAAGTGCGATGGAAAATAAATGTTGTCTGTCGCTTCATCAGCTTGATTTTCTTTGCTGTTCAACAAAAAATAGTAAAAATATAGGCCATACATTAATTTGTTATATGCGATGCAGAAGAATGTCACATTTTTAGACCAATTGGTATTAAGTAAAGTTGTTCAAGAGCATTTCAAGAAACAGGGAAAGAAAACAAGTTTGGAGGGTTTTCCCTCAGGAATTTGTTTGTACATTGACAAAGTTCCTACATTACATGCCAATTACCTTGCTGGTTTCCATCGCTTGGCATCCTAGCCTGATTTTCCCATCTGCGCCAACTATAGATCTGCAAAATCGTGCAACAAAGAGAAAAATAAAGACTAATGTTACGAAAAATGTTAACCCGTTCGTACAAAAACACAAAATCCCTTAACAAATGCCCCTCCTTCAGAGGCCGACACCTGACAGCTTGGTGAATTAGGAACTTCTCCTTTGTTGGAGTAGGTTCCTCCCCAAGGTTTGAACTCGAGACATTGGGTTCATTGCAAGACTATGATACTATTGTTATGAAAAGGTTAACCCGTTCGTACAAGGACACAAAATCCCTTAACAACCAGATATTTTTTAAGATTTTGGATTGAAGGTGGTGTAAAAGAGTCCAATGTTGCTAAAACACTTTTAGGGTTGATAAATGTACTGAGAAGTGTTTTACATAATTTGGAAGTTCCACGTCGATTAGAGGTAAGGCAATTTCATAGTATATAAGTGAGTGAAAATCTTATCTTACAAGTTGATTTTGTGAGGTTGAGTTAGACTTAAATTCAACTTTCTAACACATAACCTAGTAATAAACTGAAAATTTTGATGACTTACCTTGCTCATTGCCAAACCAACTGCCAGACAGCTATACAGAACATGAGTGATTCCGAGAACAAACAAAAACCGGTGCAGTTGCTCAAGACCCTCGTATGAAACAAACGGTTCATGACCCTGCATTCACGTATTAGTATTTTCAGAAGGGTTATCTGTTGTATTAAAAATCAGATATTTCATATTAAGTATGACAGTATATGGAAGATAAACAGATATCCCCTGTTACTGTCATTCAGTAACAGCAGGTCTATGGCAACTATTTACTTATAAGTTATACTCATTGCAATGAAGAAAGCAAAGCTTACATGTAATTGTAATTAATGTATGTTACCTCTCCACATTGGTTGAATGCTCCAGCACTTAACCCCTTTGGAATACCAGTTTCACCAGGGATAGATGATGAGTTTTCAAGCATGATATTCTCATTGATGTCGAGGTCTTGCTCAGAACAAATATAAAATCGACTGCTAAAAAGTGACGAATTCACACAAATTTCAGAGATCCACCTTGCACTTTGTGCCAACAGCAAAGAGATAAGCCCCAGTAACATCAACTCTATCACAAAAAGGAGCAATCCAAGTAAAACACAACAGAAAATATCAGTAAAACCGATAAACTTCACAGCTCTTGAAATGTGAAATCATACTCAGTGTCATTACCTTCCTTAAGTTTCTCCAGTGAAGCAAAAAGTGCCTTCCTCCTTGTTTTCTTCAGCCACTGCACAACCAAGAAAAAAAATGCTTCATATCTTCTTCACGAGATTTGAAAAACTAGTGTTTATCAGTCCATTTTTTTTTCTCACAGTTCAAGCCTGTCACAGCTTATGAGAAAGAGGAAAAGCTTCTGGAAATGACTAGAAAACAAAAGTGTGACACTATCATGCAAGCAAACAGTGAAAAGGGTGATTTTGTTTACTCTACAGCTTCTATCTACACATGAATTTTCAGTGTTTACCTCTCCAAAGCGGTAGATTGAACGTTCAACCAATAAGCAGACAAAGACCATGACAGCGACAACAGAGGCAACTGAATACGTTGGTGTCTCAGCCAGAGAGCGACCCTGGTGTAGCACCTCTGCCATTGTTCACTTCAACGAAACAAGTTGAAATCTTTTTCATGGGAAAAGCAGAGTGCTTTGATTCCACATAAATGTGAGCCAGATGGGATCCATGGAATGGGGAAGTGCAGTGCAAAACGGAAGTGTATCTTAGTTTAATAATTATTTGGTGAAGAAGGTGCATGTGGGCATTGGAAACCTCACTCACCTTACACATAAACTCATTATTTATTGTTCTGTCTGATCATTATTTTCTTCACTTTGCACTCTTTTTCTTCTCTCTCTCTCCAAATCCAAAACCATGCACATGGGGGTTTCCCACTTTCCCAGGTAAGGTTGCTAATAATTTGTAAGTTACAAGGGTCCCAATAGAAACCTGGTATATTCTGTGGTTGTGGATGGTCTTATGATGAATATGAATCCACAACAAATCAAACAAAAGCGAGTTCTGCCAACAAAAAACATCAACAGAAGGAAACACAGAATGATAGTTTAATGATTAAGGTTATGTTTTGATTAAAGTTGGTCAAATGATTTTGCAAATTTTAACATACACTCATAAATTCTAATCCACACAACAAAGAATGAAGAGTTTTTTTCTAAATTTTTCTTCTGGTAAAAATTAACTTTTACAAGAGAATAAACTTAAGCAGAGCAGAGATAATACTGTTTACATTTTCATTCGCTTACAATTATATTTCAATTCAATTTTAATGCGAGAGAAAATTTTCATAAATTATATTGGTTTTTATTTATATCAGAGTTATATGTAATTGCGATCTATTATATTTTTTTTACTGTATGGCCTATCGCCGGACTATCGGTCAGGCGGACCAAGGACAAGCAGCCGCAGGCACCGTTATAGGCGGACCTTCCTCTGGGCTGTTGATGTGGTAATATTTCCTCAGTACTTTAAGGGGACTTGCGACCAAACGTTCTGTGCGTTCATTTTCAATTGAACTTTGTCTCCACCTCTTAACAACCGACCTGACGCACGATCCTTCGGTCGGGCGACCACACCAAAACCTGGATTAGTGGAAAAAGTAAGGTAGGATAATAGTCAGTGATCAAGTTTAAAAAGCAATTGAGTCATGATTAGGAGACTCTAATCACAGGCTCATACATAGAGACCAAAAGTAAGTTGGTAAGGATCTTTAACTAGCATTTATTACAACATTTATTGTTACCTATCCATCAGACTTAAACTGACTTAAATATCGGAACTTTTTAAACAGAAACTCGATTGCCCGAACCGCCGAGCATGAAGAGAAAAAGACATTGAATCGAAGAAAAAATTGAACAAGCTAACCGAATTAAACGAGGAGAACATCAAACAAAAAAACTTTAGGATAATTTGAATATTGAAAATAGTATTTGACCCCTACACCCGAAAGAATTTTCAAATATTACAAAACTTTACATCAAAAAGACTATATACACGAGCATCATGATATTTAATTGTAGAACTCTTGTGAAACTTTATCACACAAAAACAGTAGATGCAAACATTAAGATTTTTAACTTTACAATCTACTGTATTTTTAATCGATTAAAATCAATAAAAAAAGTAGATGAAATTAATTGAAAATAAAGAGATTACTTATACTACATTCATAACAAACATTATAACTCAAAGTGAATATCAAATAATTAATCAAAATCATCATCTACTTTTATTATTTTGCACATGATGATTGAAAACATCTAATTTTTAAATTTGAAGTTTGTATGAGAAATTTTCCCCCCTTCTTTTAATAATATAACACAATGTCATATATATGGTCCTAAAAACGTAATGTATACATACCATAAACTAATCATAAAACAAATTGTGAGACTGAAAAAGAAAAAAAAATTGCTACATTTTATTTTTATTAGAATCTTGTTTTCACACATCTTAGAGTGTGCTAGAGTTTAAGAGGGTGACTTTGGATGAACACGGGAGGTTCACAATTTAATTAATTAAGTGAAAATTTATTGATAAAATCTTTCAAAAACAACTATTTAAAAAGCACAAAAATTACATTTATCTGTTATTATCGTATTTACAACCTCTACCTAATATGATATATCCATTATTATTTTAATAAAGTTAGAATAATTGCATTGAATCGAAATTAACGAAATATAACATATATTTGATATGAAATTTATGATAATCGGTTGATATTGAAAAAGAAAAACACATATTTATACCTAAAGAAGTTATTAATAAAAACTATATTTTTATCTTAACCACAAAAAAGGTTCAAAAGAAAAATAATAACTTCACCCATATCTTTTACTATATTTTTTTGTCATATACTACTATTGTCCATCGATATTTAGAAGGGCAATAAAATAAAGGTAGAAAAATGAATAAGGTAAAAATTGAAATATAAAAGGTAGAAAAAATGTTTAAATTATGAAGTTTGATAACTTCGAAGGTTTAAATTTTTATTTTTAAATACTGTTTAAAAGTAGTGATACCTATTTTAAAATTTAAAAAATAATCATCTCACATCAATACCATTTCTTTATAAATTGTTTAAAAAGTTTTATTAATAAAAGGTTTCTTAAAATTGTTTTTAAAAATTATTAAATGCTTTTTTTTTTTAATTTTCTACCTCTTATTACAACACTGAAAGGCACAGACAAAGATCCATTTCCGTCTCTGTAACATTTATTTTAAATTGTAAATATTATTTGATTGATTAATTCAATGATCTGTTCTGTTCTGGAAGAAGATAAGGAAGGGTGAAAGAAAATCGTAGGTTTGGACTGAAACCCTAACTCCACTCGACTGTGCCCAATTTGATCGCCGCCGCCGCTGCCGTCGCTGTCGCTGCCGCTGAATCAGGTTCGAAGGTTTTCCGATGCTTTCCGTATTTTCTTTCCTCTCTTCTCAGTTTCATCTATTCCTTCCTTCTTCTCTTTCGATTACAATTGTTTTTCCCATTTTCCCGCTTCCGTCATTTACCTTTCTGTGCGTGCTTCCGTGATCTGCTGCATCGTCCTCCCCGTTCTCATCTGACCCTTCCTTATTTGATTGCATTTTTATTCGTCATCCTCGTCTCTTGCTTTCTCGCTTCTTCTCGCTTCTTCTTTAATGCGTGTCTGCACCTTTCTATATAATATATTCGATTTCTTTATTTATTTATGAAACCTTTCTTCTTTCATCAATTCTGTAATTTTAAGTTTTTCATGCCTTCCAATTTAGCTTTCTTCTTTCATCAATTCTGTAATTTACTGTTTTTATCACTTTCTGATTCCTTCATACTTTGACATCTGGTTGTCCAAAACAGATGTGTAGATATATACAACTCTTGCATCTAATAAAACGAATTGTAATATATAAAGATGAAATACGACGTGTCTAATTAACTACTCGTTAGAGAAATTGATTGAAAACTATCAATGGAATATCCTGTAATCTGTATTCAAAGTTAACTTATATTCGCATTTACTTAATATTTGTTCAGTTATGTAGTTTTCCCTCACTCCGGTTCTCAGTATAGGCCATCTAACTTCGCTAGTCGTTTTTTTAATCCCTGCATTTGTCCTCCGTTTACCAAGCATAGGAAAAAAAAAAGAAAGAAAAGTTCTTTGCATTGGTTTACTGATGCAATTATTGTGCTGTGATCGTGATATTATTTTACTTTTTAGCATACAAGTGATTGTTTGCTATTATTTGACACCATACAAAAATGAGTTTGTTCCTTACTGTTTTTTCGATTTGTTAACTTATATTATATATTGTTGACTATATTTTTATATTTCTGATCGTGGCAGGGGATTATTTCACTTTTGTTTCCTCTCTAAAATATTGGGTAGCTGCTATATGATATCTTAATATTGCCACTGGAAAATATATCATGTCTGAAGATGCTGGATCTATGTTGGTAGTTTATGATGATCCCTCCGACCAACGCTCACTATCTTTGGATGATGCAAGCAGCACTGAGGAGTCTCCCGATGAAACCAGGCTCTCCTTGGAAACAACACATGATGCTATTCCATACATTGGCCAAAGGTTTGCCACTCATGATGCTGCTTATGAATTCTATAGTGAATTTGCGAAAAGGAGTGGCTTCTCAATTAGACGTCACCGTACAGAAGGAAAAGATGGTGTTGGAAAAGGACTTACTAGGCGCTACTTTGTTTGTCACCGTGCTGGCAACACTCCTGTCAAAACATCAACTGAAAGCAAACCTCAAAGAAATAGAAAGTCTTCTCGTTGTGGGTGTCAGGCTTACATGCGTATTAGCAAAACAACAGAATTTGGAGCTCCAGAATGGCGTGTGACTGGTTTTGCTAACCACCATAATCATGAACTTTTAGAACCAAACCAAGTTCGATTTCTCCCTGCATACAGAACTATCTCGGATGTTGACAAAAATCGAATACTAATGTTTGCCAAGACAGGAATTTCTGTTCATCAAATGATGAGGCTTATGGAGCTTGAGAAGTGTGTGGAACCTGGATATTTGCCTTTTACTGAAAAAGATGTTAGGAATTTACTCCAGTCATTTAGGAAATTAGATCCAGAAGAAGAAAGCTTAGATTTATTAAGAATGTGCAGAAATATTAAGGAGAAAGACCCTAATTTTAAATTTGACTACACACTTGATGCAAACAATCGTTTGGAGAATATTGCTTGGTCATATGCTTCATCAATCCAATGGTACGATATATTCGGTGACGCGGTGGTGTTTGATACAACACACCGGCTGACTGCTTTTGACATGCCGCTGGGGATATGGGTTGGAATAAACAATTATGGAATGCCTTGCTTTTTTGGCTGCACACTTTTACGTGATGAAACCGTGAGGTCGTTTTCCTGGGCACTGAAGGTACTGTGATGAAGTTATCATCATTAGTTTTTTTTTCTTGTTCTTTTTGTTCAAATTGTGTCGTAGGCTCTTCAGTTTTTTTACACACTGCCCTAATTAGTGAAAACAAGCGAAATGGAAGGGCAACAAATTTCATCTTTCTTTCACTTTTTACTTGTGGAATCTAAATTTATGAGAAGTTACGCATCTTTTTAATTTACATTGCTTGTTTCTTTTGTTTTTCTTTTTTCTATAAATCACCTTCTTGGAAGGCTTTCTTAGGGTTCATGAATGGAAAGGCTCCGCAAACTATATTAACCGACCAAAATATATGTCTCAAAGAAGCACTATCCACAGAAATGCCTACAACAAAACACGCTTTCTGCATATGGATGATAGTAGCAAAGTTTCCATCCTGGTTTAATGCTGTTCTAGGGGAACGGTATAATGAGTGGAAGGCTGAATTTTATAGACTTTATAATCTTGAGTCAGTTGAGGATTTTGATCTAGGTTGGAGGGAAATGCTTTGTTCTTTTGGGTTGCATTCCAATCGGCACATGGTTAATTTATATAGTTCACGCTCTCTTTGGGCGTTGCCATTTTTGAGAAGCCATTTTCTTGCTGGAATGACTTCAACTGGTCAGTCAAAGTCAATCAATGCTTTCATTCAACGATTTCTGAGTGCACAAACTCGCCTTGCACACTTTGTTGAACAGGTATTATATCTCTCTGTCTCTATTGATATGGATATTGTTATGTTGGTTTTCAAAGCGTATATGCGAATTTGGTTTTATCCAATGTTTTATAGTGAAAGATCTATATCTGTGTTGACTTGGGTTTTTTTGGCACAATCAGGTAGCTGTTGCTGTGGATTTTAAAGATCAAACTGGAGAACAACAAACCATGCAGCAGAATCTCCAAAATGTTTGCCTCAAAACAGGGGCCCCTATGGAATCACACGCGGCCACAATCCTCACTCCTTTTGCCTTTTCAAAGCTCCAAGAACAACTTGTACTGGCGGCACATTATGCATCGTTTTCAATTGAAGATGGTTTTCTTGTGAGGCACCACACCAAAACTGAGGGGGGTCGGAAAGTTTATTGGGCCCCTCAAGAAGGAATTATAAGTTGTAGCTGCCATCAGTTCGAGTTCACTGGTATTCTTTGTCGGCATTCTCTTAGAGTTCTTTCAACAGGAAATTGCTTTCAGATCCCAGATGGATATCTTCCTATTCGATGGCGTCGCATAAGCATGCCCTCTTCTAAGCTTCTTCAAAGTGCGCCAAATGATCATGCTGAAAGAGTTAAGTTACTACAAAACATGGTTTCTTCTCTGATGACAGAATCCGCTAAATCTAAGGAACGGTTAGATATTGCAACAGAACATGTTTCTATCCTTCTGTCTCGCTTAAGAGAGCAACCAATTTCTTTGCAAGGTGGTCGAGAGTCCCAGAATTAGCACACCTCACACATACATGATCTTTACCAGAGTCCCATAAGGGCTGCATTTCCAAGTTACATGTTCTGGCTCATCCAAAAGGCCAGCAATTGTCTCTACGAAAATGAAAAAAATGAAGAGAATTGGAGATAGTTCCAAAGAGGTAAGCTTACAAGTTATATAAAAAAGAATTTCTGCCCCCAAAATAACAAACCTTGCAAGCATTTGATTTTGAATCTGGTATTGTATGAATTAGTCCCCATCGTGCCAATCTCTGCATATACATAATACCCATAATATTTTCAAGTAAGCAAAACTAATTTTCAATTGCAGAAAGTAAAAACAAGACTAACTAAAATACAGCTAGAGGTACAAAATGTCAGAGCCTAAAAGTTCATTGCTACCAACACTCTTTGCATGGTCTTCCACAAGTCCTCTATTGTTGAGAAAATTTTATCAGGTTCCCATCAAATAGTGAGTGGGCCCAGTTGTTTTTGATTCCCACACATAAAATTTAGCCTATTGAAAATGTTGCATAGGGTTTTTTCTTCCATTTCTCCAGCATATACTAAACTGGGAACCATTCGTCAAAGCTAAAAGAGATGCAACAGATGCGATCAAATTTATGGTGGATGGTGATGGAATTTTTAAGTCAATTTGCAACCACTTGCCTTGTTAGAAAGTCCAAGTTTTTCTGAATCTTAATATTGTCAAATCAATTGAGAGCAGCAAATACTAGTCAGAAGATACATCTTGCCAATGCTCAAATGAGCAAATAAATACACCATGCAGGATTATATTCTTCCCACCACTTTACCAAAAGTAACAGTTTGGAAGCATTATTCATAGAGAAAGCCAACTAAGGTGAATGGAGTAGCAATAATACAACAAAATTCCTAATTTGTCTGGTATTGTAACTAAAATTGAAACTTGGGGAGTTAGAAATACAATAAAACATCATGTTTGTATTCATTCGAAAAAAAGAAAAAAAAAAACATTTCCAACTAAATAGGTCCCAGAAATCAAAGAAACCACCGATGAGGACACTCCAGGAACAACCTATTATTGGGTTCTGGCAAGACAAGACCCTGGCAAAGGCAGCGGTTAGAATAACAACTGGAGTGATCAGTTCAATCAACTACTACAGAGTTCTTAGAAAGGTTGTAATCAGATGATCCATCTTGTGTATAGCAGAAAAAATTAAAGTAGTGACAATGAAGTTTGTGAATAAAGGACACGACGACGAGAATAAATAATTATGTCTTATGAGTTAAAATACAAGTTGAACTCCACACGACACGTTGATAATCTAATTTTCTTGAATTGAAAAATTCAAATGATGTAAAAGATAATGTTTTTTTTATTATACTGTCTTATTTAATATAATTATATATAGTTTTGAAAAATAAATGACGCTTAATTTTTCGAAATTGAAAGAAAAGTTGTAGTGGTGTTAAAGTTCTATAATATATCTATTCTGTATCATGTTATCCTGTGTTCTTAGAGTATGATTAATAATAATTAATATGTATTAAATTTTATAAAATTCATAATTAATTATGATATTAAATTAATTTTGAATCTAATAATTAATTATTTTATTTTATTTAAAAGATAAAAATATTTATAAATATTGTACATTTATATTTAATATTTTACTTGAAATACACTAATAAAAAGTAAAAGGTAATTAAATAATTATATTTTACTATTGTTAAAAATTAAAATATAATTAAATGTAAAAAATTTCAAATTAATAAAAAAATCAACAAAAAATAGTATAAAAAAATTACAAAAAGAAATATTTAAAATTTTATTGAGTTTTCTTTTTTTTTACCTTTTAATAAATTTTTATTAAACAAAATCTTTTATATTAAAGAAACACTCAATATTTTAATATCTAAAGTTATTAATTATAAAGACATAAAATTAATAATATAAAGAATAAATTATTTAAATTTTTAAGTGAAACATTATATTTAAATTTACATCTTTGCAAGTAGATATCTTAGACATTATAAAGTATATATTTTATGTTGAGGAGATTTTGCTTAGAGATTCTAAATGGCATTTTTGTCTATATAAATATGATATATAAATTTATACTATTTTAATTAATGAATTTAATTATTTTAATTTTTAATGTAAAAATGATGAAATTAAATATATTAATTATATCTTAATTAGTATCTTGGAATATTGGTTAGCACCCATTAACATTCTCTTTATTCTTTTATTATGGACATAGTTATAGGAAAAATTAAAATAATTTTGAGAAATAATTTTTCTGGTATTTGTTGTGCTATCAGTACTCACATTACTTATTTTTCTATTGTCCGAGTATGGATTATAAAAGAAAACCTTGTTACAGTATTATACAAAACAATCATAAAAAAAATCATAAAAAAATGTTATTTTCATTTCAGTGATGAAGATTATGGATGACAATGGGGCGGGACGGGTCAGGTTTCACTATCCCATACCCATCCCTGTAAAAAAAATTCATCCTCATCCCTATACCCAAATTCAACGGGTATCAAAGTTTTATCCTATCCCCATCTTCATCGGATAACGGATATAATCTCGTACTCATACCCGTACCTGTTTCTTTACTACTTCAATATAAATTTTAATTAATTTTTATAAATAATAAAAAATTACGGTAAAGGTAACATAATATTATCAAATATTCAATATTAGGAGTAAGATTGTTTATTCGATATCAAATACTTTGAAATAAATTATAATTGTTTACATTTTAGATTGTAATACCAAATAAAATCATGACAAGTAAAACATTTATTAAATTTGCAAACTGCAAACATTAATGAAACCTAGTTGATAAAATTTAAAATTATTTTTAAAGAAATTGAAAGGAAAACAAATATTCAAATTAAAATATATTTTAAATGTTTGTTTACTTCATTTTTTTAAAATTCTAATGAATCTCTTTTTTTGTACACTAATAAAAATAATAATACATCACTTAATAAAAACGCAAATAACAAATAATAAACATAATAAAAAAAAATTAACATAGGTATTGTATCTTTTGAACTCCAATATATGTTGGATGGTGATAAAAAAAAATTATGGCAATTACATTAAATTTTGATATTGTAGTAAATAAAAGATATTTATACAATTATAGTGAAAAATTACAGTATGATTGATATAATGAGTTAGAAAACAAAAAATAATTAGATAAAATATACTGAAATAGTATTCTACATGATGAAAATAAACAACAAATAAAAATATTAAAAAATTAACAAATGTATGTCTTATAAATAATTTGAGAAACTATTAAAAGAAATCGCACAAAGAAAAACGAATGTATATTTAAGAATATGATAAGATGAAAAATACCTTAGACATCTAAGAACACTTTTCAAACATCGACATATATACTAAATGGTTGAAAAATAATTGTTTTAGCAAAACAAAAGAGTTCTTGAAATGAAACCAAAATTAATAAAAATAAGTAATTTTTTTTTATATTACCTAGTAAATGAAAAATTTATGTTATTAAACACTTAAATTGAGAGTATTAAACATACTCATGTGAAAGGAAAATATACAATAAATAAAAATATAAAAAAGTAATAGAAATATTCAAATATGAGACATACAAATATTTTAATTGACATACATCATTTTAACATAATTACATAAATGTTATGATAAGATGAAAAATATATTGGAGATGCAAATGAGTTTCATGACAAACCAAATAATTAGAAGAAATAAAAAATTGAATATATATATATATATATATATATATATATATATATATATATACATATATAGAGGGTTACTTAATTAATTGTAAATATTGTAATAATTAAAATGATGACAGAGATATGGCGGGGATATGTACATCCCCATAACCATCCTCATACCCAATTGAAAAAGTCGAGAATTTTCCATCCCCATACCCATACTCATACCCAATCAATGCGGGGATTTCCGTCAAAACGGGGACGAGTTCGAACAATATCCACAAGACGATTTTATTTGTCATCTCTAATGAAGATATTTATTCAGGGAAAGTCACATATAATATAATAATTTATCTAAATTTCTTTATTATATTTATTTGTTTGCTATATAAATCAAAATAAGGACTTGAAGATACAGTTCATTAATCAGTAAGCTTATTATTATATTAAATCATATTTTAACTACATTTTTTTATCAATATTAAGAATTAAACTATTTAAAATAGTTTAGGGAGCTATTATTGTAATATTTTAAATATATTATTTTATATCAAAGTAAGTATATTAATTTATTCAGTTCATTAACTATTTCCTTTTCTTTTATTTTTCATTTCATTTGCGTAATTTATAAAAGTTATTTGATCTTGATATTCCACTAGATAATCCAAGTGAAACATATAATTTCTTTTATAGCCTACCTGTAATTAGGGCTGTCAAAAAAATCCGTACCCGCGGGTATCCGCAGATAAAACCCGCAACGGGTAGGAAATGGATATTAAAAATGGATACCCGCGGGTATGAGTATTTTTGATACCCACATGTTAACGGGGCGGGTACGGGTATCATAGTATCCGTACCCGTGGATACCTGTACCCGCTAAACTTTACCTTATATATATTAGTAAACAACATTATGAGTCTTCATCCAATAATGGTGGTCAGATTCTTACCCCACAAATGAGTAAATTACTTCCATATACTGTGAAGGTATTGATGTGTCTCTAAGACTGGTTATGGACCAACATGAAAGTTAATGAAATTAACACTTTTATTTAGATATTTTAATTAAGTGATTGTTAGAAATTTTTACTGAACTTCTTATGTTTTAAGGCTTTTCTAGATTAAAATTGGACAACATGAAACTTTATACAATGTTGCAAGAGGTGTACATGGATGAAGTTAGTAATTTCTTTAATATTTTATTCAAAAATAAATTACAATATAAATTGGTAGTGATTTTTTATTTGTTTGTTTTTCAAGAATCAATAGAAGAAAGGAGACTTGTTGATCTAAGCACTAATTATAGTTAAATATTTATTCTTTAAAATATTTTTGTAAATACCCGCGGATATGAAAAAAATAGACGAGTACAGGAGAACTACTACCCGTACCCTACTCGCCCGTTGACATCCCTACCTGTAATGTTTATGGTTTGTTATCATCACTCAAATTCAGGGTTTGTAAATATATTTGATGTAGCGTTAAACTTATAATATTGTATTAATATTTATTTTGTTATTTTATTATCTTATATTTATATTAGTATATTAATTTATATATGTATATACCGTGGCGGAGTTTTTTTATGCTTTAGGGGCTTTGGTCCAATTATCATTTATTTTAAAAAATTAATATATAAATAAAGTAAACTTTTTTGTTAATTTAATGTATTAAGTCCCTTTCTAGTATATTTATAAAAGAAAATTTTGCCAACCCAACTATATATAATATCAAATAGTTTTAAATTAATATAAATTTGTATAAATAGGATTGAAAATAAATGGATTGAATTAAAATTATTAAAGAAGTAACTAAACCTGGATTATACTATTTCATATGTACATTATTGCTTAAAATTTTAATTAATTAATGAAAGAAAGAAAGAAAAATATTATTTTATTTAATTCTAAATAGAATACTTGATCAAAGAGGGTGCATTGCGGGACAGTAACAAGTGATAACCCATTGAATGAAGTTCAGTCTCAAATATTCGAAGAAAGAGATTCCTAAAACCCTAATCTTCCAAAACCCTACACTCTCTCATGGCGTCGTCGTTAATTCGCCTCCGCCGAACCCTCAGAGCACTCTCCGGCATCACCCAGTCCATCTCCGTCACGCATGCGCCGTCGTTTTCCGCCCCTGTCAGGTGCGCCGTTTCATGGAATTGCCACTCTCCGAAGGGGGTCGTTCAGTCCCGTTCTTTCAGGTCATCTTCAACTTCTCTCCTTTCTGTTAGATCCTCGCAGAGCAACATCCCCGACGAGATTGGTCCCGATACCATTCTCTTCGAGGGCTGCGACTACAACCACTGGCTCTTCGTCATGGACTTCCCCAGAGACAAATTACCCCCTCCCGAAGAAATGGTTCGTGTTTACGAGGAAACTTGTGCCAAGGGCCTCAACATCAGGTTTTTTTCCTATCACAATGTTTTTATTATAAGCTATAGTCCTCGTCGTCGTACTCCTGAAACAGGTTATGTTGCAAACAAATATTGATGACTACGAAATCATGAGTGAAGTTCGTTGATTAAAAATTAGAAGCCGTGAAATTCTGTGATTTTCAATCCATTTTTAGTTGAGAGCGTGTTGGATACTGTGTTGATCTGTTCGTAGTGGTCTTTACTTAAATGTGTTTGTTTTTAGTGTGGAAGAAGCGAAGAAGAAGATATATGCGTGCAGCACAACAACTTACACAGGCTTTCAGGCAGTCATGACCGAAGAAGAGTCTAAAAAATTTGAAGGTATTTGTTCCCCTTTCCCACTCTCGAATTCCATGATACTGTCGAGAAGATAGAGTTTTATGTTTGATTCCCACTCTCGAATTCCATGATACTGTCGAGAAGATAGAGTTTTATGTTTGATTTGTTGCATATGAACAGGTCTTCCTGGAGTCATCTTTGTGCTACCAGATTCCTATATTGATCCAGTGAACAAGCAGTACGGGGGTACGATTCTTTTTTTCTTTTCAGAAGATATCTCGATGCTTAAGAAGTTGATTGCATGTCTTCATTTCTTTTCAGTTTCAGTATTAGCTGTATCATGTGCACTTCAATAGTTTGCTACCCTTTTTGATTGCAAGAATATTTCTGAATGCATGTTTTCGTGGTTGATAAATAGGAGATCAGTACATTAATGGAACTATTATCCCCCGACCTCCACCGGTACAGTATGTGAGAAATCAGGGAAGACGAGACCGGAATAGAAGTCCTGGTCAGTACAACCGACAAGAGAACCCAGTGCCAAGCTCTCAAGGGAATCCCTCTTACAATGGTCAGGAGTCCATGCCAGGGGATGGAAGAAACTATGCGCCTCCACAAAATTATCCACCCCCACAGAACCATGGTCAAGCATCACAGAATTATCCGCCTCGACAGAATTATGGCCAAGCATCACAAAATTATCCACCCCAACAGAACTATGGCCAAGCATCACAAAATTATCCACCCCAACAGAATTATGGCCAAGCATCTCAGAATTATTCACCACAACAGAAATATGGCCAGACATCACCGAACTATCCTCCCCAACAAAATTATGGCCAAGCATCTCAGAATTATCCACCACAACAGAAATATGGCCAGACATCACAAAACTATCCTCCCCAACAAAATTATAGCCAAGCATCACCCAATTTACCCCCCCAACAGAACTATGGTCAGGCATCACCCAACTTTCCATCCCAACAGAACTATAGTCAGGCTTCGCAAAATTATCCACCCCAACAGAACTATGGTCTGGCATCGCAAAATCATCCACCTCAGCAGAACTTCGATCAAGCACCACAGAACTATCCACAATATGCTCAGCAGCAGGGCTTTGGACCTCCAGGAGGACAAGGGGAAAGGAGTTATATGCCACAGCAGAACATTGGACGACCCGGACAAGGAGAAAGAAGAGATCCTGTGCCTAGGCATGGTGCTTCAGATGTCAGGGGTGACACTTTTGTACCGTCATATATGAAGGATTTCAAGCCATCATACATGGATGAATTTGAACAGGCTGAGCGGGGGAATTATCCTGCCAAAGAACAGACAGAGTCTCAACAAAGATATCCACCTTCTGGCCCAGACAATTTTACTGGACAGGTATTCTACAGACCCAAACTTGAGTATATTTAACTTTCTGTTTATTGGCCAAATTAGTCAGAATAGAGATAAAAACTGATGCTAATATTTAGTTCAATATTTTTTCTTGCGGGAAACTGTATTCATTGAGGCTACATCTTACGTATTCTTTGCTATTGGAAAAATTATCAACTTTGTCTCGATCAATACAAAAGGTGACTTGTTTTTGTTTTTTTTTCTTTTTGCAGGGAAGATATTGAGAGTAGTCTGAGACACGTGGGGGGCTTGTATTAAAGTACTAATCACATTCTAAGCTGATTTGCATGTCCTTTCCATTCGGTGGAATATTGATTCATTGAGCTGTTGGTGTGTATCGATTAATTTAGTTCATGCACTGCTGTGACAAAGTTGAATGTGGTATGTAAGTTAGTACCGGCTGCTACCTTGTTTTTTGAACATGGTTGAACTGTGAATTTCACGTGGTACTTTGCTCTTTTACTCCTCTTTCCCTTCTCCTCGTGACTAACGGAACAAAGAATAATTGTGAATTTGCTCTGTATCATGTGGCAAATTGGTCAGTTTCCATGGCCAGCCTAGTGCCATTAGCCCACAGCCAGCAGCCATGGCTTACTCTTTTGTTTGATATCCTAATTTGGCATATATTATATTTCAAGTTTTGGAAGATCTAATTCATCAAATGATAATAGTAGTTAGTGAGAAGTGCTATTGAAGTCAAATAAAAAAAGGGATCAGATGAAAGGATTCATGTGCTAGTAATTGATAATTTCATTGGTCTTAAAAACATTTACGAAGTGTCTGAGGTTTATGTTAACCGGAAAAGTATAACGTTGAGGTTCCTATAGAAAATCAGACTTTTATTATAAGTTGAAATGCAATGGATGTATGAACTCCAACCACGTATAATCCCTCTGTAGCCTAAAACTTATTTAGAGAGACAATAATAAATATTACTTTTCATATCAATTTTAGTAACATAAGATCGCTCCTTCGATGAATAATAATGTTTTATTCAACAGTAAGAAGATCGATTAATTGACAAACAAAAGTATTGAAAACTGTTGGTGACACGAGATAAGGATTTACCAAAAAAAAAAAAAAGTGGCTTAAATGATTAAAAGGAAGGGTTAATAATATATTTTTTAATCTGCAAAAAGAATTTTATTTACAAGGTACTAGTTGCTACTCATACAAGAAAGTAGTATAGATAATTACACTACATATGTATACTACTGTATATGTATTTTCCAATCAATCCTAAAGAAAAATCCTTCTGAAGGTTAATGACATTCTATCACAAAAGTCTCGAGTGATTGTTCGGCTGAGAAACATGATGAAACTTTCACAGACTCGTACAGCGTATAATTAATATATTAAACAATGTCACCAATATATCCAAAAACACAAAACGAATATGAACACCTTTTCTTATACAGATCTTTATCCAAAAACTTCATCTAAATGTAATATAAATAAACCAAATTTTATCAAAATTTAGTTTTTTAAAAAATCAGTAATATCTGAATGATTATCCTCCCAGCACAGATAGATAACGTAACATAAACGAAATATAAAAACAAAACGAAGTTAAAACAGAAGACGACCACAGTGGGAGTCGAACCCACGACCTTCTGATCCGAAGTCAGACGCGCTAATCCACTGCGCTATGCGGTCTTTGTTGGCATAAAACTATATAATAAATATTACTGTTAAGTCATTTTAGTTAGAACAAAACAATTGTCAAATATTGTCGTGATTGTGGAGCGTTCCATTGACTTTAATGTACTTTGGTTCGTAACTTAAAAGTACCATGTCACAGGTGTGGTATTTGAATAACGTAAGGAACAAAAACTAAAACTGAGATAGAAATCCCAACAAGGACCGCATAGCGCAGTGGATTAGCGCGTCTGACTTCGGATCAGAAGGTCGTGGGTTCGACTCCCACTGTGGTCGTGATTTATATTTTTTGCATGAAACGAAATCATTATTTGTAGTAAGAATAATAAAAAATTTTGAATATGTTTTTTGGGGAAAAAGAGGAGTTTTAGGGTTAGAGCAGTATTTTTGACGAGGGAGGGTTGAAAAGGGTTGGTCCAGTGGAACAGAGAGAAGCGAATCAGAATGAGCAATTGGGTGAAGCGACGCGGGGAGAGCGTGGTCGGAAGCAGCAGAGAGGAAGACCAGCTGATAGTGACTCCATTAGGCGCCGGAAATGAAGTGGGACGTTCGTGCGTCTACATGACCTACAAAGGAAAAACCGTTTTGTTCGATTGCGGAATTCACCCTGCCTACTCCGGCATGGCGGCGTTGCCCTATTTCGACGAGATTGACCCTTCCACCGTCGACGTCCTCCTCATCACTCACTTCCACTTGGACCACGCCGCCTCCTTGCCCTACTTTCTCGAAAAAACCACCTTCCGCGGCCGCGTTTTCATGACCTACGCCACAAAAGCCATTTACAAACTCCTCTTGTCTGATTTCGTCAAAGTCAGTAAGGTCTCCGTCGAAGACATGCTCTATGACGAACAGGACATCAACCGCTCCATGGATAAAATTGAGGTTCTCTTCTCATTCTCACTGCTCCTTTCTTTTTGTTTTAATTTTCAACCTGCGTTCGATAATGCCTCTTATTTCGATAAATTCAGTTTTTTTCGTGCAAGCTAAGCAAAATCAATGATATTGTGTAAATTCGATTTTTTTATTATAGTTTATCCCTAAAATTTTACGTCGGCTTACGGAAATTAGTGACTGCAGGTAATAGATTTCCATCAAACATTAGAAGTGAATGGTATTCGATTCTGGTGTTATACTGCAGGCCATGTTCTTGGTGCTGCTATGTTCATGGTTGACATAGCTGGTGTCCGAGTGCTTTATACCGGAGACTATTCACGCGAGGAAGATCGCCATCTTCGAGCTGCTGAGACCCCACAGTTCTCCCCTGATGTTTGCATTATAGAGTCCACCTACGGTATACAGCACCATCAGCCTCGCCACACACGTGAAAAACGCTTCACTGATGTTATTCACTCCACCATCTCTCAGGGGGGGCGTGTGTTGATTCCTGTTTTTGCCCTTGGTCGTGCGCAGGAGCTCCTCCTCATCCTTGACGAGTATTGGGAAAATCATCCAGAACTCCAGAATATACCCATCTATTATGCATCTCCACTTGCGAAAAAATGTTTGACAGTTTATGAGACATACACCCTTTCCATGAATGACAGGATCAAGAATGCAAAGTCGAATCCTTTTTCCTTCAAGCACGTATCAGCTTTGAGTAGCATTGATGTTTTCAAAGATGTAGGACCCTCTGTTGTGATGGCAAGTCCTGGTGGACTTCAGAGTGGGTTGTCTCGACAACTGTTTGAAATGTGGTGCTCTGATAAGAAAAATGCTTGTGTTTTACCGGGGTATGTTGTTGAAGGGACATTGGCTAAAACCATCATCAACGAACCCAAGGAAGTTACTCTCATGAATGGACTCACTGCACCACTTAACATGCAGGTGCACTACATTTCCTTTTCTGCTCACGCTGACTCTGCTCAAACAAGTGCATTCTTAGAAGAGCTCAATCCTCCTAACATAATTCTTGTTCATGGGGAAGCCAATGAGATGGGCAGACTCAAACAGAAGCTTATCACTCAATTTGCTGATCGGAACACCAAAATTCTTACTCCCAAAAACTGTCAATCTGTTGAAATGTATTTCAATTCCCAGAAAATGGCGAAAACCATAGGGAAGCTGGCTGAGAAAACACCGGAGGTTGGTGAAACCGTCAGTGGTTTGCTGGTAAAAAAAGGCTTCACGTACCAGATAATGGCACCTGATGATCTCCATGTCTTTTCACAACTATCAACAGCAAGCATCACTCAGAGAATTACCATTCCCTATTCTTGTGCCTTTAATGTCATTCGGCATAGACTAAAACAGATATACGAGAGTGTTGAGCAGTCAGTGGATGAGGAATCTGGAGTTCCAACATTGCAAGTCCATGACTGTGTTACTGTGAAGCAAGAATCTGAAAAGCATGTCTCCTTGCATTGGGCAGCAGACCCCATCAGTGACATGGTATCAGATTCAATTGTTGCTCTGATTTTAAATATCAGCCGTGATGTCCCAAAAGTAATGGATGAAGCGGATGCCATCAAAATTGAGGAAGAGAGTGAGAAGAAGGCAGAGAAGGTTATGCATGCCCTCCTCGTTTCACTCTTTGGAGATGTGAAGATAGGTGAAAATGGTAAATTGATTATAAACATTGATGGGAATGTAGCAGAACTCAACAAAGAAAGTGGGGAAGTTGAGAGTGAAAATGAAGGTCTCAAGGAAAGAGTAAAGACAGCATTCCGCCGTATTCAGAGTTCTGTGAAACCAATTCCTCTTCCTGTTGCACCATAGTTTATTCCTTTTTTTGCTTTGTCTTGGGAAGGTGCAATGCCACCAAAGACTTGCTCACATGAGATAGTTGTCATAATATGTAGTTAATGTAACTCTAGTATGATGAGCTTGGACACAACATTCTCTGTCCCATTTTCGTTACTCATCGAACATTTAATCTTTTAATCTTAAAATGTTTTATTTATGTGTCTTCACATTTTCTGTCATTTTATCCCTGATAGCGATGGTGCGCATCTTCGAGTGTTTAATAAACCATTTGGCAGTTGCTCCGATTTCATTGTTTGTAAAACAAAATGGTTTTCTTTTAATTGAAGCATGATTCAATTTTGCTTACCATGAATCTTGTGCTGGGAAATAATGCTGGACCTTTTGGTTTGGTATTCTCTTTACCTTAAAATTAGTAGTGTTTCTCTCGTATGATTAAGGGTTTCATGAGTAATCACCACATAACTTTCGAAGTTCGGAATCATAGTAATAGAAAAGAATGTAAATGATTTAGTAAGCCTATTTCTGGAATGCTCTTTACCTTGCTTAATTTTTTAACAGAAGAGTCTTTTAAGTATTTTCTTTTATTATATTTTGATCTAATAATGTTGGTGATAAGTGTGTCTGGGGCCAATGCAATTTGAATTAATCACAACTAGTTTTAAGGAAATCAACCAGTTTGTTTTCCCCTGGCGAAATAACGATGTAAAAGAGAATAATACAATACATGTTAAATTTATAGAAGAAAATAATTATCAAAAAATATAATGTCAAATGCATCTCATGATTTTGGAAAACAAAATTATTTATCAATTTCTTAATTGATATCTAAAGATACTCATCAGTAGGATTCCTTTGAATAGCAGTATAAATATCATCATCTTTAGACTTGCAGCTTATAACTTCACCTTTTACTAACAGAATTTAGAAATAATTTTACATTTTTCTATAATTCGTAAACAAAATATAGGTTGTTTCTATAATTTAGTAACATAATTGTAATAGTGACAAACTAATGCTAAAATAGTTCTGATTGACAGCTGAATAACAAAAATAAAAAATGCTAGTTTCTCTTAAGTTTCTCTTAAATAACCATAATATATTTAAAACACGTCCTCATTCTAAAATATTGCCATTCTATTGATTTCCTCTCATCTAAAAAAAGTTATAGAACGTCAATTTTCTTAAAACAAATAAAACACAAAACAAATTCTTAATAAAAGAATAAAAGATCTAAAGAACAGTTAAAATGACATATTTCCGTTTTAATTTATTTAAATAATTACTAGATATATTTGTTCATTTTCAATTGCAACAGCTAATAACTAGATCCACTCAGAGTACTGATAGAATATTGGATTTCAAAAGGGGGGTACCGTTATAACTTATATCTCTAATGGAGTATTAGGTTTGATCAATAACAAGTAAATGTATTAATTCCAAGTTCAAAGTACGGTATCAAAAGAGATGAGATCAATAATAAGATAAGAAAACTTAAAAAGGGCTCATAAACTAGTATATGGATATTTGAAGGAATTTGAAACTAGCCTATACTCTCGAAAAAAATTTAGTAGTAAATCTAAAAGATGTCACATGACATTAGACTGCACTTTTCTTGTTCCTGAAATTCTCCTTCATCATTGTAAATTTTTTCTTACACTGATTCACAGTCTTCCCAGGTACTGCCGTTGCAACTCGCTCCCATCTCTGGCTTGTTTCCTTTGGAAAGGCTTTTAAAGCTTGAACCAGTGCTCGTTCCTGCACTGCAGACCACACATCCTGTTCTGAACTGGAAGAAACTCCATTAGTAGATGCAGAGTTCTCATTATCTGTACTTTTGCTATGAGAGTCTTCTGTGTTATTGGTTGAGGCAGGAGTTGATACACCTTCTAATTCTTCTCTGGTTGAAAGTGGAGACTCAATTGATTGTGCACCAGGTTTCCTTTTCTCAAGAAATGTGTCAAAAGCTTTTGATGAATCAGGTTTCTGCAGGAGTACAGTTTTAGTTGCCTTCATTATTTCTTCAACAGATCTTCCAGTTCCAATGTATTCTGAAATAACCTCCCACCTACGTGAAGTTCCTTTGGGGTATTTCTGCATTCCTTTCCTCAGTAGATCAATCTCTTCTTTACTCCAAGGTTTCTCCTTCTTCTCAACATTGCTTCGAGAAGCACTGCCATTAGCCTTGATGGAACCATTGGCATTTTGTTGATTGGTTTTCTCATCAGCCACCTCTTTCTTGGAGCTCATCGCATCTCTCAAAACACTTGCTTGCTCTAATAACACCTTTATGCCTTCCATGTTCTCACAGAGACTCCTCATCTGCTCAATATCAAGTGACATGCAAAGCCCTTCCACATCATCATCAGAAATATCAAGTAAACGCTGGGATACAATAGGTCCTGAAAGAGTTCGAAGGCGAGCTCGCTCCTTCCGCAACAGCTTTTTCTCTTTCTCTTTCACCTTCTTGTGTTGCAAAGCAGCTTCTGCAGCTTGTCTCTCTTCCTCCTCTTTCCGTTGCTTCTCTTCCTCTGCAATTCTGGCTGCTTCTTCTTCCTGCAACTTCTTTGCCAGGAACTTAGCCTCCTTTTTCCTCTGTTTCTCAGCTTTTTCTTCTTCCTTTCTTCTCAATATTCTGGGGTCCCTCTTATAAGCATTATCAACAAGAGTGCGAATCCGTGCATAATCTTCTTTCCTAGCTTTTTCTGTCAATTTTGCATTCTGCCTTTCCATCCACCTCTTGTGGTCTCGAGATTCAGCTTGCTCGAGATCAAACTCATCAGCATGAGGAAACTCCCTCCAACTTTTAAAGGAGTACCAAAAATTGTAGAAATTATCTACATCTTTTAATGGAGTATTATCATCACCTAGTGTTGGAATTGGTTGATTAACTGACCACCGTCCGTTCCTCATAAAAGCAGGACCAAACACCTTAAAGAAATCCTGTGGAGCACAATCAGTGGGAATCTCGTCATCAAACTCATCTGTGGAATCATAAATCCTTCTCTTCACAGGATCAATCAGTACTTCATATGCTTCCTGGATTGCCTTGAAGTGACTTTCTATTTCATCCTTCTTTGCTTGTTTCGCGGCTTCAGTTTCCTCGGCCAGAAGAAGAGCAGCCTGTTTGTCAGGATGAAACCTCAAGGCAGTTTCACGATAGCTTTTACGGATTTGATCCTCAGTAGCCAGATACCTTAGATGACCCAGACCCAATAATGCATAGTGATCTTGTTGCTTGTCCCCAGTACCAGATTTCTTTTTGCTCTTACTGCTGTAAGAATCAGATGGAAGGTACGTTTGTTCCTTGTCATCAGCCACTTTCTTGTCTTCAGCCTCATTCTTATCTTCCTGAACACCACGAAGTTTAAGTGCAGCAGAATGGAAAGAATGACCTGCAGGTTCATATTTCAAAGCCTTGGTAGGAAGGCAGTTTGAAGAGACAAAAATAGGCTGCCCATCAACAATCTCCTGTGAGTAAGTAATGAGACGGAATTTTGTATGTACAGCCATAATGGTGGCTTTCAGAACAACCAAATATGTCTCCCCTCAAATTTTACTATGTAACCTGCATTCAAATAAAAATTCAATTAGACAGTTCCCAGTCCCCTTGACTTCAGTTAAATCAACATCTAAATATTATTTAAGAGAATAAAATATTTTCTTAAAGAGTGCAGGAACTACTACTATAAAGTGAAGGGGAAAGATGGGAAGGGAAAAAAGGCCAATAATGCAACAAGGATGCCCAATCTCAATGCGTATTGGATACAGTAACTTTCTTGATGTAGCATAGCAATCAATGGATTAATAGAACACCAGAGATGAGCACACTGTAAAAAATTTTAGCCAATATATCACAGAATTTAAAAGCTAAAAACTGTTTCAGAGTAGACCTAAACAACTATTGCTCCTCCGAGCAGTATTATTTATGGCAGAAGGCCAAAATTCTGTCATATAAACATTCCATTGCATCCTATGACAGCAACTTCACAAATTGCCTATGCCAATTGGCAAAATATCTGCCGTTGTGACCATGGCACTACCAGTTAAAAACATTGCCAACACAAAGACATCAAAAATATTTTATAATGGAAAAGTAGCCATCTTACAATGAAAAAAAGAACAAATACACGACATACTGTCTGAGTCTGACCTATGTTTTCATGAAGGTAAGGAGAGAGAATCGAGGCATACAACAATGAACAGAAGTAACTTATTGGCAAGTATGCAATGTACAAAGATTGAATAGGCAAGGACTGGCCTCTCAGAGGCATATTCTCAAAAACAATGTTTTCCCAAACCAATACGAGAAAGCGTAACAGTTACAGAAAATAGTATTCAGTTACTTCACCCGGGCATAGAATACACACATTGAAGTACAATTAACTGAATATCAAAGAAGTAAAACATCGGTAATTGGAGGGAAAGTACTGTGAATGATCCACAAAAGTAAATATCGATTCAGCTTCACATGCATAGGAAAATATCATTGCAATCTTACCAAAATTAATTAAACTCACAAAATAAAGGCAAAAACAGTTAAGACACTGCTTGATATACGGACGAATACATAGCACTACCAATTCTTCCCCCTCCCCTCCCTAACTTCATGAAACGAATAAAAAACAAATCCAGCCCATCCAATGAAAAGAAAAAGTAAAGGAAATAACACATCCAATTCATCAACAGTTAAGTAAAAAACTGCCTAAAACTACCATTCAGTTAACATAAAATTCAAATAGTAACAGTGATCAAGCAGAAGAGCCTTTTTTCTCAAAGCATGAGGATGAAAATCCCAAATTTTTTAAAACGTAAGGACAAAAAAACATTGAAAGAGCATAAAAAATTTATTTCACTGAATATTTTTATTAACCGAGTGCATGTCAGATTCGACATCCGAGATCGATAATTAGGGTAAAATCACGTCGAAGACAATGCAAAAGCAACATGCTCCCAAATAAACACTAATAATATTGTGGATTTCATTTTTTCGTAGTATCCAACACCAAAACTAAAAAACTTCGACGAAGAAACCGCAAAATATGAAAGAACAATTATAAACAAATAAAATAAACAGGGGTGAAAAGTACACAAATTCAATCACATCACAGGGAAAATCATGAAGAACAACAAAAAAACAGCTAAAAAACGAAAAGGCTGAAGCTAAACTCAAAAGGGTTTGAGATATATGAAGAGAAAGATTACAGTTTTGCAGCAGGAGAAGTGGAATGAAAACAGATCGTGATTGGCGTGAGAAAGAGAAAAGCATGGCATGTGAGGTGTGTGGTGTGTGATGCAGAAAGTGATGCGATGGGAAAACGAAGAGGAAGAAGAAAGATGAAAGCTTTACCAAGAAAAAAGGAGGGAGGAATCACGCAAAGAAGGGAAGAAGCCGACTGTGAAGAGCACAAGAGAAGGAAGGTTTTGGTTTTCGTTTGGGCATTTTATATGTGGCGACACCCACTGCCCTATCTTTCTTCTTCCTCTTTCTCTCTTTCTTTGCTAAAATAATTCTAAAAACATCGTAAATTACTTCACTAGCCTCCTTCTATTTTCAATATAAATAAAACCAAAAAAGTATTTTTTTTTCAGTTAAATGAAATTATAGATAATTAAATTACTTGGATGTTTATTTTTAAAAATTACAAAAGAATGCGCAGTTTGATTTAAAATAAGTTTGGAATTGAATGTAATTTATATCAATATATCATTTTAAATGCAATTCTTTATAAATTATAACCAACTTATCACATATGTGAACATCTAATTAGATAATATTATATTATCTGCTGACTTCTCTTGAAATTATAAGAAATAAAAATGTAAAGATAGGTCTGTTGTTATTTTAAAAATAAATAAAACTAGGTTAAGAAAAATATTTCATGTGAGCAAAGTTTAACAAAATTGAAAAAAAAAACAAAAAAAAACGTCTTTAAGATGGATCTTTGTTACTTAAATTGGATTCAATTATTATTAGAAATACTTATGAGTGATAAATATGTTTATTACTCCACAACACATATATATAAATACTTAACTCTTGTAAACATTTACCTCTATGTTCCTTTGGAAAAAATCAGCAAATAAACTTCCTACTATTTTATCAAAAGTATTACTTAGTAATTATAAAATGACATTAAAAATAATATAAATATATCATTTTTTTTATATAAATAAAAATTGTATTATCGTGTAATTGTAATTTTCAATTATTTTTAAATAATTCAATTTTCATTAAATATTTTACTGTTTTTATTTTTTTTTAATTTACAAGATTTTTTATTTGAATAACTTATTTCATTTGAATAGTTGATGTAGTGAGTATTATTTAAATTTAATTTGAATTTCCGTAAGTTTAAATTTTTTACTTCTTAATTTAAATGATTGCAATACTATTTTTTTTTTTTTTACAAATATCACCATGCGTAAATTCCATATAATTTGATGTATGAAAATTTGGTCACTTCAATTTATAATATTGCTTTTTTTTTTTAATTTAGACCAATAACAAATCAAAAAGTAATCGAATGAATACTAAAAGTGGTAAAATAGTGTAGTTACTTTTATAAGGTTGAAATAAATAGTAAAAGGTCAAAAAAAATAATAATAACAAAGAAATATAAAAAGTAATAATAAAATAAGTTTTAAGTTCTTAGTTAGGAGTTAACCGAAAGTAACTAAGAGCTAAAATCTCTCAAATAAACTATACATTTTTTTGAAGTACTTATCAAACACTTTTATATTAGGCAAAATAATTTTGTTTGTTCAACAATGGTTTTCTTCTTTTTTTATGTACTTTTTATTTTGGTAATACTTTTATGTTATTTTAAAAACCTTGAATTTAAAATTTTATCTTTAATAACTTATATATATTTTATGTTATATGATTTACATCTCATTATAAATAATCAAGATGCTAAAAAAAGACAGTGAGATCTTTTAGATAAGTGTAACTTTTTTTATATTGGTCCTCTTATAGTATGATTAGAGATGACAACGGGTCGGGTCAGGTACGGATAGTGCTTACCCACAACAGGTCTACTACCCGTCCGTTTATCTGCAGAGTATCTTCTTAAAAAATACTCGCGGATATTTTTAAAACCAGCGGGTACCCGTGGATATCTGATACCCACAAATATTTTTAAAAATATATATATTATAATTTTTTAAATATAAAATTATAAAAATAAAATATAAATTAAATTAAATTTTAATTAAAATTAAATTTGACATAATAAAATATACTGTTAATTTTAATTTTAATTATATTTAACTTCATAAAATAAAATAAAATTTTAATTTTAATTTTTTACGAATAACGAGTATCCGCGGATACAGATCATACCTGCACTCGATCCGTTTATAAGCAGGTATTAAAATACCCGTTACCCACAGGTAATAAATACCCACAGACACTATGAAATAAAAAATTTCATTTATGCGAACTTTGATGAGATATGATGTAAATTAATGTTGAGTGTAATAAGATTCGATGTAAATGAGTCTTTTTACTTGCTATCTTGGATGTGGTGGAGGTTCCTACAGTAACCAAAATAGTTCATTTATTTATTTATTTTTTGTGGAGAGTGATTTTGTGCAATTTTATCTGTGTATTAAGGTTAATTTTATAAACTTGTACTTAATTATGTATCCCTTTATGACCAATGTGTTTTTGGACGCAGTTATAGATGTTTGGTGTTTGGTAACTCCGATTGCATTGATACTTTTGTATGTCAAGTGCATAATTGAGGTACATGTTATATTTCTCCATATTGCATGGTGTTAAGAATATTAAAAACATCCGTACCTACGGATATTTGCGGATAAAACCTATAATAGGTAGGAAATAGATATTGAAAATAGATATTCGTGAGTAATGGGTACGAATATTTTTTATACTCGCATATTAACGGAGTGGATACGATATTATAATATCTGTACCCGTGGATACCTGTACCTAGACATGTCAAAGTGAGTCAACCTGGCTCACACGGCCCGTGCCCGCTATATTATAATTTAAATTAAAAAATTATTAAAATATTAACACATTGATTTTTAATGGGTTATTTTTTATCAATTGGTTTAAAAAAAATCTTCATTTACTTGTAAAGTGTCATTCAACACTATTTAAATGAGTTATTTTCACTTTGTTTGAAAATTATAAAGGTTATACATTGTATTTTTATTTGAAGTTATGGTTAAATTTTTTTATTTAATATTAAAATTTTCTTTTATAAATACTTGCAGGTACCCGTGGATATAAAAAAATATGCGGATACCCATATTACGGATATATGCACAAATATAGATACGAATACGAGACATATATTTATTCAGGAAACAAGATACAGAGAGACCTACTACCCATACTCTACCTGTACGTTGACATTCCTGTGCATTGTATATCTCCATATTGTCATCATGAGAATATATCATAAGTGTTTAATAGTTGTTTCATTTTTTCTATTTTTAATAAGAGTAAAAATTTACCATGAATGTTAAGAATGAAACATACATTTATGTTCTCTAACGGGAAACCTAAAACCGAGGTAAAAAATTCAAAATAATAAATATAACGTACATATACTATATATATATATATATTTAATATTTGATCAACATGAACTTACTTATACATGTCATTATCATGCTCCATCTTTCAAAAATAATTGTCTGTATAATATGTAATAAGAATATATCACATGTTTCATGTAATAAAAACATGTTTTAATATTTTTTTATATATATTGTTGGACTTGCAAATAATATTGTTGTTGCTTATATTCTATAACAGAGTTTTAAAAGTTCTCTCGGTTAATCTCGCTTAAATGAGATATATACCAAATTCACACAAAAAACATGTTAATAATTTGTCTAAGACATAATAAAACGAAATTCTCAAATCAATTTTAACTCATTATTCATCTAATTCATTGTTACAAGGAATCATAAATACACTAAATCTAAATTAAAAGAAAAAAAAATCATCTTTTAAGATACAATCTTCTTCTTAATAAATTTGAGCTATTGTCTTAAATACACATCTGAAATTGAACAAAAAAAAAAGAATACAACTAAACTTAAATAATTTTTTTCAAACATATATACATGTTAGATATGTTGATGAGTATGCATATTATAAATAGAATGAGTGTGTTTCCATTGCTAGAAATAGTGTTGTGGTGGGTTTGGTGAAGACTTAGCAACACTGAATCAGCACATAGCTACCATTTAACTTTCCACTCCTCTCATGGCTACCATTTTCTTTTGCATTTTCATATTCTTCTCCCTAATCGCCTCCAATCGTAAACCTTCCCCTTCTTTTTCCTTTCTAATTTGTCATTAATTCTTCTCATCATTAATCAATTCATTTCTCTTTCACAGATGCCTTCGATTCCTTGGATCCTTTTGGCAACATCACCATCACATGGGATTATTTCTCCGACAACGGGGACACAATCGACGTAAGCATTTCTAATTTTCATTGCTTAAACATTATCATTTTTCTGGTTCTTCATCATCGCCGTCTCTTCTTTCGCCAAAACCAAATGACTAAAACGTTCTCAAAATGTCTGCGGGATTTCGATATTCTTAAGGAAACAATGAGATGCGTACGCCTTTGTTTGTTTTGTTTGGTAGCTAGGGTTATGTCCGGTCTCTTGGTTCACTTTCATGCCACGTCATGTAGGTGAGGGTATCGATATACAACTTCCAACTATTTCGTCACGTGGAGGAGCCTGGTTGGAAATTGGGTTGGGCATGGAAAGGTGATGAGGTGATTTGGGCAATGCTGGGAGCAGAGGCAAAGGAGCAAGGGAATTGCACAAGATTCAGAGGACAACAGAAACCACATTGTTGCAAGAAGGAGCCAGTTATCATTGATCTAATGCCTGGAACCCCCTACAACATGCAGACCGCAAATTGCTGCAAAGGTGGGGTTCTAACATCCTTAAAACAAGATCATACCAAACGTGGTGCCACCTTCCAAATGAATTATGCAAAACCATCACTCTCTGCTTCAGCTATGCCAGAAAATTTCACCCTTGGAATTCCTGGCTATAGCTGTGGGACACCGTTTCAAGTCCCACCAACCAAGTTTACCAAAGATGGACACAGATGGCAACAAGTCTTGGGTCAGTTCTATTCTATGTCTCTCGGAACATGCCCAAAACAATCGTTATTTTGTTGGATTTACGTTTGTTACATTACATTACATGTCTGGTGTGGTGTGGTTTATTATTATGTCTTCTTTTTTTTACTTGCAGAGACTTGGAATGTGACTTGTATTTACTCCCAGTTTCTAGCGTCACCTGCTCCAAAATGTTGTGTCTCTTTGTCTGCATTCTACAACAGTACCATTGTTCATTGTCCCACATGCAGTTGTAATTGCCGAGGACTACCAGGAGCGACTTGTGTGGAGTAATTCTTCTCATCTCGAGTTTCTTAATGCTTGAAAGTTGTTTATAGTAATGGAGGAGGGTCTTATATATATTCTAGTTAATTAATTTCTTGTTGCTTGAAAAAATTTCAGTTCTGATAAGACTTCAGTGCTGCAACTACCGCAACCAAATCGCGGAGAAGCATCGGCACCGGTGATCAGGTGTTCGCATCACATGTGCCCCATTCGCATTCACTGGCATGTGAAGCAGAGTTATAAAGAGCATTGGCGGGTGAAGATCACGATTACAAACATGAACTTTGTGAAAAACTATTCCCAATGGAATCTGGTGGTGTTGCACCCGAACTTGCGAAGTGTAACCCAGGTTTTCAGTTTCAACTACGAAGCTCTGAGGGTTTATGGAAATTTGAGTGACGTAGGGATGTTTTGGGGGCTAGCGTATTACAATGAGATGTTGCTGACGCATGGAGAGAATGGGAATGTGCAAACAGAGGTTTTACTGCACAAAGATCGAGGAGAGTTCAGCTTCAGAGAAGGGTGGAGTTTTCCTAGAAAAGTTTCATTCAATGGCGATGAATGTGTTATGCCATCTCCTGATGCCTACCCTACACTTCCCAACACAGCTCATACCGCCATAACAACCCTTAACACAATTTTCTTTTCACTGTTACTAATACTCTTCTAGAACTTTACAAGGAAGGTTTAGTTCACTATTTCATAGTTTAGTGTCACACTACATTTCTAGTTATTCATTCAGTTTTTTTTTTCTTTAACTACAAACGAGAATGCCATTTTTTTTACAACATCATCGATTGTCTTTTATCTATAAGAACTATACGAATATCCACGTGGACATGCACTAGGTGTTTAGTTTTTTTTTTTTTTTTAAAAAAGGGTAAATCACAATTATCAAATATAAGTGAAATATTGTGTTTAATATTTTTATGAAGGGTAAAATTACGAAAAAAAATACATTAGTCCGAAACAATATTTGTCAAATCACAAAATTTTCCTCATTTGAAGTTATAAATATATATTTTCGATGAGTGTTGAATTTAATATTATTGTCAATGTTTTGAGAAGTTATAAAATTTAAAATCTAAATCGTTCCATGTTGATGAACTGACATGTGATCTCAATGCTAAAAAATACAATATATATATATATATATAGTAACACTTTCTAATATCGTATTAAATATATTTATCTAACCGTTGTAAGTTATTTATATAAACCTTAACTTTTTATTATGACAATGTAAATAAAATTTCAAAAACAACAAGTGAAGACGATGTAATAATGAAAAATTGTACTCATTAATTATGCGAATGCGAATAGGATGAAAGAACATTTATTCTAATTGGATATAGTGTAATATTTATTTTCACAACTATTTTTATATTTAAAGATAACATTACTTTTTATCATTTATATTTTTCATTAAATGTTTAATTAGTTTATACATGTATTGATTATGAGAAATTCTCCCTGTATAAACGATTTTTTCAATTTTATTCTTTAAATAATTACTTTTTAAAAATTAAATAACCATTCATAATAAAAAAATTATCTACCAATAACTATTATATGAGAACTGGAACCTTCTCCAAAAATAATTAATAGAAATAAAATTAGAAAGAGGGAATCAAAGAGTGTATCTTAACCAATAGGCTTTGAAAAACTAAAACGGGGATTTACCAAAAAAAAAAAAGTGGATTTACTTAAATTTTATACACGCCAATTAGTTTTATTTAATTTTATTGATTTCATTTAAAAACAGGCATTCATCCTTAAAATATCTCCTGCCTCTTATATAAAAAAGTATAAATGATATTTTAGCTTTTATCATGCTAACTTTTAGATAATTATTATTAATTGATAGAAAAAAAATATTTATTTTTATTAGGGATGTCAAAGCAGGTTTGATTTGTCAGCCTGCCAAGAAGAGGGTGGAACGGATTGAAGCTTCCAACCCGTCAATTCATTTCGGTCCGGTCTATTCAGCCTGTCAAACTGGTGGGCAAAAAATGGATCAATTCATTTGTGGCTAGTTGTTTTGTTTTTAATCTTTTCAATTTGTTCATGTTTAAAAATTAGAAAACATAAAAAAATGTTATATATTATATTTTTTTATAAATATTAATATGTAATACTATTATAATTCAAATCATTGACACTTACAAATTAAATTTCAACTACTAGTTATAATAATAGAGTGATTTAACATATAAATAAAATAATTATTTTTATTTATCCAATTAAATATATTAATTGATAAATTAAAAGCTTAAAAAATACTTATACAATTAAATATGCTCTAAATATATATATATATATATATATATATATATATATATATATATATATATGTGTGTGTGTGTGTGTATATATATA
>Ga0209589_1000076_pt1 | contig 98251 bp, 67 predicted proteins | sample CowpeawhiteBW_FD_187525 | JGI IMG/M metagenome (GOLD analysis project Ga0209589, IMG submission 187525) | Root nodule microbial communities of legume samples collected from California USA - Cow pea white BW (SPAdes) (version 2) | ecosystem: Host-associated > Plants > Roots > Nodule | place: USA...
TGCTCATTTAATAGTTCAATAAATATAAATTATTGTTGTTATTCTCATAATTTTTATTTTTATGTGTTAAATAAACATTAATTATTACTTTTACCCTCATATTTTTATTCTTTCACTTTTATATGTATTTAATCTCTTTTTATTAATACATTTTTTTACAAAAGTATTATTTAAATTTGTTAGTACAAATTTATGGATACCTTATTAAACTTCTAAAATTTGCAATTAAATTGTAAAGTTTAAAGTTTATGAATATAAATTTCAAGGTTTAGTGTTTACAGACATTTCACGTCTCACATCTTACGTCGCATCTCTCACATCGCACGTCGCACATCTCACGTCTCACGTCTCACGTCTCACATCTCACGTTGCACGTCGCACGTTGCACGTCGCACGTCTCTCACGTCTCTCACGTCTCATGTCTCTCACGTCTCACGTCCCACGTCTCACGTCTCTCACGTCGCACATCGCACGTCCCACGTCCCACGTCCCACGTCTCTCGTCTCACGTCGCACGTCGCACATCTCTCACCTCTCATGTCTCTCACGTCTCACGTCTCACGTCTCATGTCTCTCACGTCTCACACTTATGTCTCTCACGTCTCACATCCTAAGTCTCACGTCTCTCACGTCTCTTGTCTCTCACGTCTCACGTCCCACGTCTTATGTCTCGCGTCTCACGTCTCACGTTCCACGTCCCACGTCTCACGTCCCACGACCCACATTTCACGTCTCACGTCCCACGTCCTACGTTCTACATCCCACGTCCCACGTTCTTCATCCTACGTCCCACGTCTCTAGTCGCACGTCTATCACGTCTCACGTCCCACATTTCTCACGTCCCACGTCCCACGTCTCATGTTTCTCGTCTCATGTCGCATGTCGCACGTTTCTCACGTCTCATATTTCTCACGTCCCGCGTGTCACATCTCACGTCCTACGTGTCACGTCTCTCACGTCTCACGTCCCACGTGTCACGTCTCTCACGTCTCACGTCCCACGTGTCACGTCTCTCACGTCTCACGTCCCACATCCAATGTCCCACGTCCCACGTCCCACCTCCTTCGTCCCACATCTCACGTCGCATGTCCCACGTCCCGCGTCTCACGTCCCATGTCCCACGTCTCACGTCTCATGTCTCACGTCCCATGTCTCACGTCTCACGTCGTCTCACGTCTCACATCTAACGTCGTCCCACGTCTCATGTTCTACGTCCCATGTCTCACGTCTCACGTCTCTAGTCGCACGTCTCACGTCGCATGTCCCACGTCTCTCGTCTCACGTCCCATATCTTCTCACGTCTCACGTCTCATATCTTCTCACGTCTCACGTCTCACGTCTCAGGTCCCACTTCGTCTCACGTCCTACGTCTCACATCTCTAGTCGCATGTCCCACGTACCACGTCTCACGTCTCGCGTCCCACATCCCACGTATCACGCCAACGTCTCACCTTCCACGTCAAACGTCTCACATTATTTCACTAAAATACTTTATTCTTTCATAAAATAATGGTGCTTTGGTAAGGTTCTTCTTTGTTGTTTATCCTTCTTTAGATAATAGTTTCTTATTGATCGAAAGAAGGAAGAGAAAGGACATTATTTTACCGGAAATAGGAAAGCTAACCTTATACAACAACTGTAATTTGAAGCTTTTACAGATGTCTGGTATCATTATATAAATGATTTTAGAAAAGTGTTTAGATTTTGGGAGGCAATATTTTTTTATTGGTTTTCTATTCTGATATTCAATATGCGAAGAGATGTGTCACAAAATTTTAATTAAGGGTGGGCAAAAAATCCAGTTTTTATAATTCAATCTATTTTTTCTATGATATAATCTATTTAATATCTATTTTATTAAAAATTCAATCCATTTAAAATATATTTTATTGGATATGGATATCAATCTGATATATATTTTATGAATTGGATATTCATTCTCTAAATCTAGATTTTCAAATTGGATAATCCAAAATATCCAATCCAAATTTTCAATTTATATTTTTGGTTAGGTTAGGCTAAAAGTTGAGACTGACTAGTCTAAATTTAGTTGTATTTGATTGAGTTGGCGTGACCCTATACAAAATTTGGCCGAATTCTGTCAAGTCGGTCTCGATCGAAATTTGGCCCAGCTAGTCCTAGACAAAATTTGGAAGTATTCAGTTGAGTTCACCCCAACCCAAATTTGACTGCATTAGGATGATCGACCTAGACAAAATTTGACCGTATTCGGCCGAGACAACCGCGACCAAAATTTGGTTGTATTCAACCTAGTTCGCTCCAGTCAAGATTTGGTCGAATTCAATCGAGTTGGCCCCAATTGAGATTTGGCCGAGTCGGCCTTGACCCAAATTTGGTCATATTTGACTAAGATGGCCTGGGTGAAATTTGGCTGTATTCAAATGAGTCGATCACGATCGAAATTTGGTTGTATTCAACTGAGTCGACCACGACCGAAAGTCGGCCGAATTCAGTCGAGTCGGCTCCGGTCAAAATTTAGTTGTGTTGGCCTCGACCAAAATTTGACCGAGTTGGTCCTGACCTGAATTTGGTCGTATTCGACAGAGTCGATCGCGACCAAAATTTGGTCATATTTAGGCGAGTTGGTCATAACCTAAATTTGGTCAAATTCAATCGAGTTGGTCATGACCAAAATTTGGTCAAGTCGGCACTTGCCAAAATTTAGCCGTATTCGGTCGACTAAGTTTCGAACGAAATTTGACTATATTCAACTTAGTCGATTGTGATCGAAAATTGGACATATTCAGTCAAGTCGGTCCCGACCGACGAATTTAGTGGAGTCAACCCTGACCGAAATTTGACTGATCAGGCCCTGACCCAAATGTGGCCATATTTGGCCAAATCGGCTCTGGCCAAAATTTGGTCGTATTAGGCAAAATTGGACCTGGCCGAAATTAAGTCAAGTCGATCTCGACTGAAATTTTGTCGAGTCGACCTTAGCCCAAATTTGGTCACGTCGTCCTCGATCGAAATTCGTTCGAAAGTCATCCAAGTTCATCCTATGCTGAAATATGGCCTCGTTGGCCTCGACAAAAAATCTGTCAAATTCTATGGTGTCAGCCCTATCGAAAATCTAATCCACATCCATTTTGGATCCAAATAATGGATGTGGATCCAAATTTGTGTCCATAGGGCTGACAAAAAAGAATTTGACAGATTTGGCCGAATACTTCCAAATTTTGTTCAGGACCAACTGGGTCAAATCTCGATCAGGACCGACTTGACAGAATTTGGCCTAATTCGGCCAAATTTTGTATAGGGTCACGCCAACTCAATCAAATATGACTAAATTTGGGCTAGTCCGTCTCAACCTTTAGCCTAACCTAACAAAAAATATAAACTGAAAATTTGGATTGGATATTTAGGATTATCCATTTTGAAAATCTATATTTAGAGTATGAATATATAATCCATAAAATATATAAAATGTAAATTAGATTCCAGATCCAATAAAATGGATTAAATTTTTGATAGAATGAATATTAAATGAATTGGATCATAAAAAAATTAATTAGATCATAAAAAATGGATTTTTTGTCCACCCTTACGTTTGACATGTGATCTTGATGTACACTACAACAAATCTCAAAGTTAGCATTTCTTAAAAGCCCACGCAAAAGTCACGTTTAATTATAAGTGTCAATGTGTGTCAAAAAACATTTCTCTCTCTTATATTATATATATATATATATATATATATATATATATATATATATAAAATAAAATAGATATTGTGAAAGTTAAATGTACGAGATGCTTTTTAAAATAATCTTAAACCACAAAAACTTAAAAGAAAAAAAATTTAACAACTAAATTTTGACATATTTCTTTTATATTTATCTTTTTTTTTATTTCTTTATATTTCAAAACTTTTTAAAAGATAATTATAAAAAAAATTATCAAAATATTATTGTCCAAAATTTAACTTACGACAACTAAAATACCCAGATAATAAAAACTTGAAAAATAAGATTATAATTTTGGTCAAAATTGATAAAATCCCGTAAACTTACGATAGTTTGCCACCAAACTAATATATTGTTCCATATACACTTAATAACTCAAGAATTGAGATTAAATAATTTAAATGTATATTTTTTTCTTTCAACTCTTTGATACGTTTTTTCAGGATAAAATTATCACAGATCTACGAGCTTCAAGGACGAATACTTCAAAATCTAACCTGGAATCTGGTCCTGTATTTTCTGAACATGTGAGCAATATGATTTAAAATCAGCTGAAGATGTGTAGGTTTTTGGTGTCATATTTCTTGCCTTTAAACTTCACCTTCGCCCCTTTATAGCTCCCCAATCATAACCATTCCTTTCAAAGATACCCTCCTTTTTATTCTTCCCTCTAATTATATCAATGCATCTTTTTTCTCTTCTTCTCATCACAGACATGTTTCACACTTTATCACTCTCTACACAAATATAAATTAAACTCCACCAACTTTTCACCAATAAACTCAACCACGTTCTCCCAACAATGAACACTATCATGATCCTAATACCAATACCCTTTATTCTGTCTTCACTATTTCCATGTTTTCAGACTCAGATTCTGCCATCATCACCCTTCGCCAACCAAGGCCAATGGCAACTCTTGCACCCAACCATTGGAATATCTCCAATGCACATGCAACTTCTACACAACGACAAAGTCATCATGTTCGACAGAACTGATTTTGGTCACTCCTACCTTCCTCTTTCCAATGGTCGTTGTCGCGTGGATCCCTCCGACATTGCCCTAAAACTCGATTGTTCCGCTCACTCCGTTCTATACGACGTTGTCACGAACACTCTACGACCCTTAATGATACAAACCGACACATGGTGTTCCTCAGGCTCGGTTCTCCCCAACGGTACTTTGATTCAAACCGGAGGCTACAACGATGGTGACCGCACCATTCGCATGTTCACCCCATGCTTCGACCAAACCTGCGACTGGGTCGAATTCCCACGTTCGTTGTCACAGAGAAGATGGTATGCAACAAACCAAATACTCCCAGATGCTCGTGTCGTTGTTGTTGGAGGTAGAAGACAATTCAACTACGAGTTCTTACCTAACAACAATATTCCTTCTTCTATTCCTCTTAACTTTCTGCAACGAACCACCGATGAAAGTGAAAATAATTTATACCCTTTCGTCCATCTTTTACCCGACGGAAACCTATTCATCTTCGCCAACACAAAATCCGTGTTATTTGACTACAAGCAAAATAGTGTAATCAAAGAGTTCCCTCCGATTCCTGGTGAAGATCCTCGTAACTACCCTAGCTCGGGTTCTTCCGTTCTTCTCCCACTGGACGAAAACCTTGCTCCACTCCAAGCTGAAGTGGTCGTCTGCGGCGGAGCGCCACGTGGCTCGTTCGAGAGCGCCGTGCGTGGGGCGTTCATGCAAGCCCTTGCCACGTGCGGGAGGCTGAGACTCTCTGACTCTAACCCTAACTGGGTGATGGAGAAGATGCCGATGCCACGAGCAATGGGTGACATGCTTCTCCTCCCTGACGGCAATGTCGTTATAATTAACGGCGTAGGGGCGGGAACCGCCGGGTGGGAACATAGCCGTGAGCCGGTGTTCACGCCGGTGATATTCCGGCCATCGGAGACGGTGAATCGGTTCAGTATCATGGCACCGGCGGCAAGACCCAGGTTGTATCACTCTTCAGCTGTGTTGTTGAAAGATGGAAGGGTTTTAGTCGGTGGTAGCAACCCTCACGTTTTTTACAACTTCACTGGGGTAGAGTACCCCACTGATCTTAGCCTGGAGGCGTTTTCTCCGCCGTATTTGGCGCCGGAGTTTAATCCGGTGCGGCCAACGATTAGGTATGTCACGAATAATAACGTTTTAGGGTTTAGGGTTTTTTGTTACGTGACGTTTACGGTGGCTGATTTTGGTTCGGCGAGTGACGTGTCGATCAGGATCGTGGCGCCGTCGTTTACGACGCACTCTTTCGGACAGAATCAGAGGATGGTGGTGTTGAAGTTGCGGGGGGTTACATACGTGGGTGGAGAGGCTTATTATGCGACGGTGGTGGGGCCCTCGACGGCGGAGATAGCGCCGCCGGGGTACTACATGCTGTTTGTGGTGCATAAGGGTGTGCCAAGTTCAGGTTGGTGGGTGCAGGTCATGTAATAATGCAACATAGATTATGAGTAGTTGTGTAGTTGGTTAAATTGTTAATAAGTAGCATATAATTGAGAGGTGTGAGTTAGTTCACTAATCTCTTATTAAGTGTATGGCATTTAGGTTTTAGGGGTTAATTTTTATATAATTTCTTTACTTATCAGTGAGCCTTTCAAATTATATATATATTTATATATATATATATATATATATATATATATATATATATATATATATATATATAGAGAGAGAGAGAGAGAGAGAGAAAATAGAGATTTTTTTTGTTAATATTAGAACTTGTTTTAACATAAAAGATCTTAATTAAAGAGTTCAATTGAGATTTTCAGATTATATAATAAGTTATAATTATTTAATTAGAATTAATGATTTTTTAACAAGGTAACACACCTTAATGGATAAGTTTGAGATTTTTCTATAACATGAAAAATAGTGTTAATATTAAAAAATTATATAAAGAAACTTTATATATATATATATTTATTTATTTATTTATCTATCTGTACGTTATTATGTTTGGATAGTAAATATCATTACAATAAACCTTGATATCATTGGGGAGAATTAATTTATCATTACACACGATAATAATCGAATATGATACTTTACTAAACTTTCTTTTTTATAAATAAGGTGTAACAAAATTTATTCTTTAAAATACACTAAATATATATTCTTCTTTTTTTCAAATTACAATAATTTTGCTTTTTTGTTCCTTCTTAAGGTACCATCACGTATATTATTAGAAATTTGTTGGCAAAACTTTATTTAAAAAAATAATTTTCTTTACATATTATTTATCATTTTCAACACATTAAAAAAAATAGGAGATGGAATTAAAGGAAACAACAAAACAACTTGGAAGCAAGGTGATTAGAATTAATAAAAAATTATAAATTTTAGCACTTTTACATCATTCTTTCTATAAATTAATTTATAGGTCATCAGCACAATTGATTAAAAGGTTTTAGATTTTCTTTAAAAGAAAACCTATTACATCTTTTTCATCCTAGTTTAGAGAATAAATATTTTTCAATTGATAAAAATAGTCAATCTTGCAATGCTATATAACCAAATGAATAAAAGTAATATAAAAAAAGTAACCCATAAAAATGAACAATAGAATAATAATTAATTATTATATCATGTAAAATTTAAAATAAAAAAAACGAAATTAAAAGAATTACTTTTTTTTTCTTAATGAATCTCATCTTACATATAAGAAAAATATATATTTAAAAAAAAAAATCTTTTTAAGTTTACCCATACAAAAGGAAGGACGAAAAAGGTGGAAACAAACTTAAAAGAAAAAATTGTGAGAATTTAGATTTTGTACTGCTTTTTATGTGTTGTTTTTATGATATGCCTTTAAATACGAATGATGACTCACTTTTGAAATTTTAAAATACATTAAATATATCTTTAAAATACTAAACTATTGTGCTTGTAATGTTAGGTAAAACACAAAAAATGTGACAAGATTGGTTACCGAGTTATTAACTTTAAACACATTATTCCAAATAACATGACTTTTGCATTATGAGAAAACAAATCTCTTAATTATAATTCCAATGTTCAATAAGTAATTTGGTATTAATATAACAGTTTTTTAAATAAATATTGAATAAAAATAAATATAAAAGAGTAAATTATTATAAGAACTAATTACTTATTAAGTCTAATCTTAAACAAATCACAAATAAACATGAAGTGATTGATAAACCTATCACTGTAGAATATTTTGGATCATTTTCAAGCATTTGTGAAAATTTGTATTTGTGTAAATTTTAAATTTCGGTCCGAAGAAAAGAGTTATATAACTACAAAACTAGATCAATTTTTTAGTTAGTGCATAGAAAATATTAATATTTATTTTTTATGTGTATGATATAACACTACTAAAAAAATGTATTTTAACGATCACCAAATTCAGTAGCTAAATAACAAAAATCAGTCGCTAATACTTTTTGTGACTGAATTAGCGACCGAATGTATATGGTAACAAAAATCTTGGTGGCAAAAACAATAGTAACCAATTTTTATTTAGTCGCTAAATAGCTACTGAAATATCGGCCGCTATTTGGTCGTTAAAAGTTTGGTCACTTCTCAAGCATAACCAATTTAGCAACCAGAAGTGACACTAAATTCGGTTGCTAGCTTGGTCGCAAAAGGAAGGTAGTTAGCGACCAAATATTTCGATCGCTAAAGTATGATTATTATATTTATACACAATTTTTTTGATTGCTAAATTGGTGGCAAAGTTATGAGACAAACAGCGACCAATTAAATCGGTCGCTAAAGTATGATTATTTTAGATATCCATTTGTTTGGGGTCACTGAAATGGTGGCAATTTTTTTTATCAACATGGACTAATATTGGTTGGTCGCTAAATTGGTGGCAAAGTTTGGAAACTAACAGCGACCTATAAAATCGGTCGCTGATTAGCAAAAAAATAAAATTTTTTGTTTTAATTATTTACGATTTTTACCTGCTTAAAAATAATATTTTTACCTGTTTATGAATGATAAAATTTAATCTAGCTAAGTAATAACAAACTACATTACATAATATAGTAAAGTGTAGTACATACATAACAAGTGGTAAATATATTATAACATGATCCAAAAGAACAAAACAAAAATAGTTTGAAAGTGTGCAACATTGAAACACACCAAATAACTAAACATGAAACTAATGATCTCCTAGTCTACTATCACTGATATGGTCTACTCTATCATCTCCAATAATAGTAGGATCACTAGGACCTGACACAACATTCTTCAAATGAATATGTTGCAAAATAAATTTCATTTGTTCATCTTGTTAGCGCATACGTTCATTTTGTTCATGCATATGTTCACTTTGTTTGGCATGATTTTTCAGCAAGTGTTCAACCTTTTCTTCAAGTGTCTTCTCCTTGGCATTCTTTGTCATAAGTTCAGCATTCAACTTATGAATAGTCTCACACATGATGTCTAAGTAAGCATTTAACTTAACAAGTAAAAGTCAAACGAAATTATACCTATTACACAAAAGTGGTCAATTGTTTTCAATTGTATTAAATTCAAAAGTTTCAATACCTATTGTATGAAAAAAAAAATCAATGACGAACTAGCTCATAACTAATATTATTTTACATGCCAATGTTTAGTGATACAATTAAATATTAAATTTTATTTTTCAACTAAAAACAATAAACATTTAGCAACCATTAAATTTTTGGATCTTAATATAACATTTAACCATAAACCCTAACCCTAAGTCTTAAAATCCTAACCCTTAAATCCCAAACTCTAAATACACACATCTAATGCAATTTTAAAAATATTGAATTTAGCAACCAAAACAATTTAGTCGCTAAATGATATGTTCAATATTTAGCGACCACCACATATCAGTCACAAATTGAAATGTTAAAAATACTACATTTAGCGACCAAACAATTTGCGGTCACTAATTACCATGTAATAAATATTTAGCAACCACCAAGTTTTTGGTTGCTAACTATAAAATTATACATATTTAGCGACCACTATACTTTCGGTCACTGATTCATGTATTAAAAAAATTTTAGTTAGCAACCAAATATTTTTCAATCGCTAATTGTCATAAAAAAAAATTAGCAACCACTACGATTTCGGTCGCTAATGCAAAATTTTATTCGGTAAATTTTAAAATATATTAAAAATATTTTTAAAATATCAACATAGTATATCTTTAATATTCAGCATACGATAGTACCAATATATTCAGTAGAAATATTCAGTAAAAAAATCTGAAATCACTAGTGCAGAATTCCCATTTTACCTCGCCTTATATGCCTCGGTTGGCCAGGAACCGAAGCATATAATGGCGCGGTGGCATTTTTGCAATTAGAGTCAAGTTTTAGGCCTCAGTTCTCCAAATACCCGAAGTCAAAGAGGGGTATAGGCCCCGGTTCGCTCAAAACCGGTGCCAAACAGTGGAATAGGCCTCGGTCCAGTAAGACCCGAAGCCAAAAAGTGGTTGGACGTTAGTTGTTTGGCCTCGGTTCAAGGAGACCCGGTGCCAAAATGGGGTCAATGGCTTTGGTTCCTCTAACACCCGAAGCCATAGGGTTTATTTAGGGTTCGAATTTCGCGAACCCTTCTTCTTCCCCGCGCATGCGCCTCTGCAACTCTTTCTCCTCTCTCTCTCCGCTGCAACCACTGCCACCACACCCTCCGGCCACCGTCGATCGACCACCTCCGGCCATTGCAACCACCACGCGAACGAACCCCCTGTGCTGCACATTCATTTCGCGTCTCTCTCTCGTGCTCTCTCTCTCTCTCTATTACGTTGCACCCACTGCCACCACACCCTTCAGCCACCTTCGACCACCTCCGTTAACATTCTGAATCCTCATACTCCAAAGGTAACCACACACAATTAGGGTTTCGTGTTTGGCACAGTAAAACATGAATTGGAGGTGTGCGTGCAGGTTCAAGGATTGAGCATCAAATGCGCTCGTGTTGGCGATGTGGAGATTCCGAACAACAAGCGAATCGAGTATTCGCTGCAGTACATTCATGGAGTTGGGAGGAGCAGAGCGCGACAGATCTTGTGTGATATAAGCATGGATAACAAATTGACAAAGGAGCTCACTCAGGAGGAAATCATCACTCTCAAGGACGAAGTCTCCAGGTACATGATTGAAGGAGACTTGGTAATGAAGATATTGTTATTACATTTTTGTTTTCCTTTTTCTGTGAGTTTCTTTGTGAATTTTGATATCGTTGGCGGCCTCAGAGACGATTTAATGCGATTGATATAAAGAGACTGAAGGACAGTCAGTGCTACAGAGGAATAAGGCATATTCAGGGGCTTCCTTGCAGAGGCCAGCGAACCAAGAACAATTGTAGGACCTTGAAGGGTAAGAAGGTTGCCATTGCCGGTGTTGGAAAACTGGGTATATGGCACCGGTTTTGAAACAACCGAGGCATAAAATTGGGTATATGGCTTCGGGTGTACCTTTTAGCCTCGCCCCAATATGTCTCGGTTCCAGACCCGAAGCAAAATGTGGAAAATAATCGGGACAAAAAGCCTTTACTGCACTGGTGAATTAGATTTAAGTATGTATTTTTGGATGCTTAGTTGCACAATTAATTAACAAAAAACTTTTGTGACGATCTTGACAAAAAAAGAAAAACTTCCATCATGCTTTTCTCTCTTATTTATTGGATATTTTCAGTTTATTATCATTGATTGTATGTATTCCTTATACATTTGTTGAAATTTCTCTTGCATGCAATAAAGTTATTTATTTAATGTTGATGATTTGTGTTGTTTACTCTTAGGATGAAAAAAAATATATATCTATAAAGATTACAACAAAATAATACATAAATCAAAATCTTTAATGGTAGAAGGATGATTGATTCCTGACAAATTTATTGTTGTAGTCATTTTCAAATGCTAACTAGTTGCGGTCACTATCTAATGTGCAATATATCTAAGATGAATTTTGTTGTTTCTGATGACAATTTAACGTGTGTTGTTATCTGCACCCACCATATTATTAATTTAATTAATTTGTTACCATATAGTATTAGTGTAATTAACTATTGCTAAGATTGGTGTCATGACCCCTTTTTATAACAAATTCATATGGACTTCATTTATATGTTTTATGTTGATCAGACCACTGCACATTGACTATTAGCAAGTTGGAGGAGATTTTCTTTCATCGGAATTTAAGAAAATTTTAAATATATTTTTTTAAAAAATCAATTGAATAATTATAATGGCTAAAAGATAATATCTCATTTTGAGATCAAGTATTTTAGGAGGTTGTCTTGACTCAAAAATTAAACCCATCTTTTTATCGTTTTTCTTTTTTCTTTTTTTCACAATCAAAATAAAAGGAATAGATGTGATAAATTCTATAATTGGGAGGAAAAATATGTGAAAAAAAAAACAATTTTGAATATTCAACTTGAATGAAGATAAAGAAATATATATTATTATTATTACGTGGATTTGACTTATACTAAACTTGAATATCTTAAATGACGATTAATTAATAGATTTTTTCTCGGAGATCAATTAAATTGTCCAACGAAATCTACCAATTAAGAAAAGTTGAACTATTCACTATTTCCTATTTTAATTATATATCGTTAATGATTAATTATAAATAAATGGATGTCTTTCGAAAAATCTCTAATAAACAGAATATCAAAATTTTCTTTAACATAAAAAGTTGAATTAGTTGGTCTTAAAATTGAAATAAGTAATACTTTAAAAGAGAAATAAATATACATCAAACCAACAAATAAAAAATAAAAAATAGTCTGAATTTGTTTTTAGCCCAATAATTTTGACTTGACCATTACAAGATTTCCACTTTTTTTCCCAAAACAATATTTTTGCTTATTTGAACGATGTGGGACTAATCTCTATGTCGATTAACAAAACCTCTGTCGGAATCAACCTTCCAATTCAGTATAGTCAAAATATCAATAACTAAACTAGAATCAGGAAAGTGCACCACAACAATAAATCATAAGATTAAGGAAAAGTAAATTTGCAGAACCAATCCTTTGTTTGTAATAGATTTAAGATAAACTTCACACCAAAGGTCTCAAATTATAGTGAAATCATAAGGAATTAATGAGAAACATTATTTATGCATTATTCTTGGAATGGAACTGACAGACAAAAAGTTTTCCTGACAGTCAGTGACCAAACATTACTTGCACCAAACAAGACCAAACATTACCAGAAGTAATCTAGTCAGTGACAAGAACTTCCTCCGTTGACAAGAAACTATAAACAACAGAATCCTTAACCACTCCTTTGATACAGGTATACTTTCTGAGAACACCCTCCTTCATGAATCCAACTTTTTCCAACACCCTCTGAGAAGCTTTGTTCTCAACATCAACAAAAGCCTGCAACCTCAGCAAATTGGGAAAGTCCTTGAAGACTTGAGGCACAGCAATCTTGAGTACTTTTGTGGCTATCCCTTGGCCCCAGTAGCTAGTCCCAATGGCATAACCTATGTCAGCCTTGTGAGCTTCCTCACCTGACCAAGGATACACTGAAACAAAGCCGATGGAACAGTCGTCAAGGCAAATTGAACGACGCCATGGATGAGGTATGCAAACATCCCTTATGAAGGCCAAAGCCTCCTCCTTGGATCCACACGTTTTCCATCTGAGGTTTCTTGTCACTTCATCATCCCCTGCCCACAAGAAAAAATCATCAACATCACTCATCTTGAATGGCCGGAGAGTAATGGTGGACAGATCCACTGGTGTCATCTTGGTCAAACTATGTGTTGTTCTGATTTCTGAAGTTTCAGATATTGATTTACACAAAAAAAATAAAGAATTTGAAAGGATTTTTGTCTGTCAAACATGATTAAATAAGAATTGAATTGAAATATGATTTGATAAACATAATAGAAAATTGGCTTATGACGTAGGCTCTCCCACTTGGGGAGACCTTAGTCTGGCACCCTTCCTGAGTGCAATGGAAGTCACCCGGCTAAGTCATATGCTTTATTGATTACTCATTGACCCCATCCAAGTAAGTATGTTAAAAAGTTGCTAGGGACTCTATATTTAAATTATCTAAGATGAAAAGAATGTATATCTTTTAACGATGTGGGACTAATAAAAATACTGTCTAGGTGCGTTTCTAATCACCCTCACCTATGTAGGATTTGCTGCTGTCAAACCCTGAACTCATGAACTTCACAGAAAAAATATCAAATTTTAATTTAACTAATGTATCTTTCATATAAATCTTTTTGAACTGAAGACAAGATGAAAAAGGTTTAATATTAGTTCAACAGACATAGCCAGAAGATCCTTGGTTCTAGTTTTTAGAAACTATTACCATTTGTTGTCTTGAAAATAACTGATTCAAACAAACTAATTGCAACTCTACTCCTGGTCTTAAAATTCTTATGGATGAAAGAAAGAGTTCTTCTGCGAATTCAAATTTGTAACCACTTCTAACCAAATAACAATGCACACTTCAATCAAATTTCTACTGTGAACTTACAACTGCAAGCAGGTGTAGCTGTAGCAATCATGTGTCTACAATGTCCGTAGCACCTTCATAAATGAATAACGAGGAACATACTGTGGTCAATTTTGGAAACCATCTCTTTAAGATTGTGGAATTCTTATGTTAAATATTAAATCCATAACATATGTGGAGATAAAAGAAAATTCATTTACTACGGTTAAAAGAAAAAAAGAAAGACAAATGCCAATAAGCACGCAATAGTTTTCATTGTTTATAAATAATAAACCACCAATTCCAGTTTAATATTAGGCACATTACCATCTTCTGTGTTAATAGAAATTGTTGTTTTACTATTACCATCTCCTGTGTTAATAGAAATTGTTGTTTTACTGATCATGTAGAACTGATTTTCTGATAGAGATGGGAGAAATAAAATGCATGAGACAGCAAACTACAATAATATCTTAGTAAAGTATCATGCTATGAGTGTGTTGGGTCTTAGGGAATTTGGAACAATCCATTTAGTCACACATAAAATATATTAAGTTCAACACATTAGCTAGTGTGTAAAGGTATGCACAGAAAAACCAAGAACTACAGAAAGCGTGAACAGACAGCAATATTTCACTAGTTTAATTGAAGAACAAAGAGAAATTACCATGAGAGAAAAAAAACAAATATATATATATATATATATATATATATATATTGGTGTCCAAGAGTTTTTCTGAAGAAATGAAATATTAAAACCAGACGTTGCTATATAAGGTTCACCACAAGCACTTCTCAAGGACAACAATGGGTAGACGAACATAGATACTATGCCATCAGTTACGCACTCTAATGTTCAGCTTAGAGAAAGATGATCCAGAAATACTAACTAAAATTGGTAAGGGTATTTCAGCAAATCAATAGATAATGAGTAATTAATTTGATTAAAAATTGTAATTCTTGAACCTGGTGCCTGAAAATTATAAATCTTAAACTCAAAATAGTAGAGGCCGCGCGAACGCAGGCCCCTCTGCCACAAATTATGATGTAGGCTCTCCCATGTAGGGAGACCTTAAGTGGGCACCCCTCCAATGTGCAATGGAGGTTGCCAACTTAGGCCATGGACCTTAATGATCGCCCATAGACCCCATCCAGGTAAGTATGTTTCAACGTAGAGAGTTAGTTCTTATTTAAACACTACGAAGACTACTGCTTTTTACTACTGACCGATGTGGGACTATTAATAAGTACTCCGAATGCATGTACCAAATAAAATAACTCCTTATGAAATGAAAATTATTTCTAATAAATAAAATGAAAACCATACCTTTTGACTACATTGAAGTGTTCTAACTGGTTTTCTCTAAAAGTAGGTTTAAACTGACTTGAATAGTGCAGGCTGCTGTTACAATAATGTCATAACCTGAAATTTTCAATGTACTTCCCGCACCTATTTACCTCTTTGGAAGTGAGATAACACAATAATTCATCTTTTCTTCTCTAAACATATGTTTGTTGAACAATATTCTCTTGCTTGAACTAATAATTACCGAGTAATTGAAATAGACTTTCCCATGTTTAATGGATGAAATTTTATAAAAAAAAAAGAAAAATTAAGGATGAGTGAAATATAAAATATTCAGATGACCTTACCAACTTCTAACTCGTGAAGATTCATAACATTCTTAGAATAGTAATACCTGCATTGGCACGGTATTTTGTTACAATTGTGTTTGATAACTAAATAATTAAAAAAAAACAATTATGCTTACTTATGAAACTTACTAGTAAAAGACAATGGTCATTAGTAACGGGATAATACTCCTGCAAATCTTCCTGTATTATTTTATTACTTATATATATATATATATATATATATATATATATATATATATATATATATATATATATATATATATATATAATACCCATATTAAATACTTGTACTCATTCTTTTTTAAGTAAGATTATTTTAATTGAAAAATGATATTATTATTATTACAATTTCATATCAAATAATAGAGTTAATAAATAGTCTACTGATTTACCGATCAACTTTGAATCACAAGCATAAACTAAAATTAGTTTATACATTAGCTAACAAAAATCTCTCACATCTTTATTAACTTTTTTTTGTTTTTCTTCTTTTTATTTATATCTTCTTTTCCTGACTTGTAATTAGTAAACTAAGTTCTGATAGTGCCTCTAATGTCACGATTTAGGAGAAAGTTATACATAGATTGCTTAGATATGCTTGAACTAGAACACATGCAGAGAATAGGAAGCACGTTATATAGGAGTCCAAACACCTAACTTTGATCATTTGGAGCAAATACTTCCTGCATTCATATGTTAATTTTTCATCCCCAGATTGATAATTAATTTAAGCACTTCCAATGGGTGAGAGTATGAGGTCAACTTTGCCTGACCACTTCACTTCACTGCCATCTTTGAACCGTGTATCCCTCATCCAATCTCTTTTTCACCTTGACCAAATATACCAAAACAAAAATCTATCGATGCAACTTGAATACCAAATCCCGAAGATTTACTAAAATGATGTTATATATCGGTAAACAAATAGTTGAACCATTTGGAATTTTAAAGCGAACACAATCATTCTTATTATTCCCTTGCCTATTTGGGCAGGTGTGACAGAAAGAAGAGAACTAACTAACTATTCTTCAGTTGAACAAAATATGTTGCCTGTGACCACCTCAAAAATTGGAAAGCTAAACAAAATTGTGCAACTGTTCAGCAAAATTGGAAAGCTAAATTAACTTATTGTTGGTATTCTTGCAGTCCAGTGAATTGGGCAGCTAGATCGGTTACTGAACAAAACTGGTTATAACTCTAGATCAATTCACCAATGTGTAGGGGTACCTCCATAACCGATCAGGCTTACTTGCAGTTTAACATTAACTCTCTGAATTCCTTCAATCCTTTCCGCAGCACCTTCATAAATTAATAATGAGGAACATAAGGGTTCTGGACTTTTTATATTAAAGTTCATATAATTTGGTGGATAAAAAATGCCGTTTACTATTTCAATACAAAAGAAAGAAATGTCAGAATTTACTGTTTACAACTAGACAAGGAACAACGCGATAGGCTGGAAATAAAAGACAAGGAAAAACTACTCTAATACACAAATACGTATTAATACTCCAAATCAAGCTTTTGAGAAACAAATTAAGAAATAAAAGACAGTAGGCTGGAAACTACTCTAATATCTAACAAGATATTACAAACAGAAGCAAACTGAGAAGGCCACGGATTAAGGAGTTTTGAAATCAATTATTTTAGCCTCATAATCAGCTACAGTGTAAAAGTATGCGAAGAAAACCAAGGAATTACATATGGACACACAGTAATATTTTACTCGCTTAAACAAAACAGGAAAAGGGAGAAAAATTAACCTTTTATATCTCTTCTTTGAACCACATGGACAGAGCGCATTCCTGCTAATTTGTCCAGATTGGGCCAAATTAGACCTTGCAAGGTCTAAAGGGGTAGAACCAACCAGCTTTTGAACCTAGAGAAGATGAAATATAAATATGGCTGGTTATCAAAGCATGGCTACAATACAAGCACCCAGAAAAGCAATTACACTAATTATTTTACATTCAAAGTTCAGTTGTTATCTTGTTGCACATACTCACAAGCATCATAGTCATCAAAAAAGGTAATACATCCAAATCAAACAAGTTTTGAAATAAGAAATGATTATCTATACCAACAACAAAAGATAAGGAATAAAATATAACACATTGACGGAGACATCAACATTTACATGGTTTGTTTTTGTTTGAAGCATAATGCTGTACAGCATTGCCAGCAACATAAGCCAAAATCAAGAAGTCCTAATGAATCTACAACATGATTCTGAAATTTTGGCATCCTATTGAATAAGCTAGTAATTGGTTTTTAAATTATCACTACAAATAAACTATGGACCTTATCCAATGGCCGAGGCTTTGCACTTTGTTAGGCTAATAATTGACCCAAATCGTGCTACTTATACCAAACCCTAAATGTCAAGATAAAACTGCCCGATCAAGACCTATTTTGGAGTAGAACTACTACAAAAGCGAGAGTAAAAAAACGATAAGCTTTTAATAAACCAATGACAAAACTAAAATTTCTTCCAAAAAATTATCAATTGAACCAACTTCAGCAAGGAATTAAAGTGATAATAAGAAGCATTACTTCAGCAAAACTTTTTGGCAATGGTTTTCCTTCTTCTTTTAACTTCTCTATCTTCTTCTGTGCTTCTTTGGCCCAAGTAAACTTAGCAAGTGCATTCTCTACATCAGCAATCGTGCAGCTACAATGCTTTGCCGCTTGTTGCTTCTGAGCAGTCTGGAGATTCTGGAGATAACAAAACAAAAGGATAAAAGGCAGAAGAATAAATCACAAATCAATTAATATATGCATAAATAAACATCGTGAAGCATAAATTTATCCAGAAACCTCTCCAGTGGGGTCCAAAACCCCAAGATATCGAATTATGGCTTCGTATTTCTCGAACGCAGATGAAAAAGTGGCTTCGCTGCTTCGCCCAACCATGAACTCCTTGAAAGCGCCGATTCTACTTGCATTCTTCATTTCATCCGCAAAACCTGAGATCAATGATATCATTATTACGAGGTTAAGTAAATGTAAAAAACAGTTTGTGGAGATATGTGAGAAAGGAGAAGCAAGGGCGAAATTGGAATTAAAAGGAACTGACGAAGCAGAGTGAATGAATTGGAATCGGCTTGTGACCCGTCTTCCTGGGACTGCGTGGTCTTCGGGCCTGTGATGACGTTTTTGACCTTCTCCATCCATGAAACCTGCAACTGTGCCGTGGCAAAGATTGTTCGGTGCTGGCACTTGGAACTTTGGTTTCTTGCTGAATGTAAAATTTTGCTTGCGATGCGAAGTAAAGCCATCGAAACTTCTGAGTTGAACACTCAACTCTGCTAGAGGTTAGAGAATTGCCCTCAAAATTGGAATGATGACTCTAGGCCTAAACGACGTCGTTTTAAGTGCACTGCTCTTGTCTGAAACTTTTGTTTTATTTATATAAGTGTGTGTGCATACACATACATATATAAATAAATATATATATATATATAGATAGATATATTAATGCTGAAAATAAAATCTAGACTAGAAGTTATCATTAGTATGTTATTTCAATATTATGAAACATTTTCCGTTTTTTGTCTGAGGATTCTAATACAAACCGCCACTGTTTTACTTTTCCTTTCCAAATCCCTTTCATTCTTTGTTTTTTCTATTTACATTTTGTGGATATAAAACGGTGGCAGAACATGACAACCTCTCAGGAGTATAAAAATGGTAACCGGTCGCCATGTTTATCCTTTTCTACAATAAGAATATAGTTCAAAAAGTTGTTGCAATAATACCATACATACTTATTCTGCCTCTACTTTTCATCAAGGTTGAAAAAAAAAATATATAGAATGAATTGGGTAACTCGATAATCATATTTCTGCTACTCAAACATAGTAAGTATTTACTGAAAAGTTCTTTATTTAATTGACACAAAGTTTGGGGATATGTTTGCATTGTTGTTTTAAAGTACATTAAATCCGGTTATATAAGAGAATAAAAGAAAAAAACAGAAAGAAATTTGCTGAACTATGACCGTTGCAACATAGAATAAGGGCTAAACTATGACTGTTACAGCATAGACTAAATTACATCAAATTATTTTATCAGAAAAGAAGCCAAAGCCAGGCAAGCAATTACATCAAATAAATAATCGCAAGCCTTTGGTTCTGTTGAGTCCTCCGCCAAAATCACATGATCCTTCTCTACGTCGAAATCCACAAACCAGGTTCTTAATTCTGAGCTCGCTCCCTAACTAAACCAAAAATAACATGGAGTTGCTCAAGGACAAGGATAGATCCTGAGAGCAGAGACACAATACCACTGCACTGAGATAATTTCCAATTTTTTTTTTCCATTTCCGTGTCTAAATTAAGCCCTGAACCGCCAAATTCAAACCATATCTCATAATGATTAAATAGAAAACTATCATGTGTATGCTTCCCTGTATACTCAAACCCTGAACTCGTAAGCCTCCTTATGCATTCCTCTCCTCCTAACTGAGAATATAACTTCATGATATGTTACAAAAATTCGCCCATCATAAGGTTTCAATCTATCAGCTAACCTCTCAAGTCCAACCGACACTAGTTTATCAGGCATTTAAATCAAATCATACATAACTCCAGAATCAAACTTGCTGAAATCCATATCTTCCCCTTACACTATCGAAGGCCCGGGGAAGGAAGCTATACCAAAACCTATCTCAAGGACGTGGGTGTAGAGTTTGAGTTTAGGGGGCAGAGCGAGAAATCCAAACACATCTCTTTCCACCTCCCCAAGTTTCTCCATAGTTACTATGGTGCTCCTCGACTAGGGTAAGACATGGTGGTTATCTGAATCAGCTCCCTCATATCTGCAATATACCTTTATATCTGCAAAACATAACAGAAATCGCAACCAGTTGAGTCAGAAGAATATGCAAGAATTTGAATTTGAATCCAAACAAAGAGGTTAAAAAAAATTGAACCGAAGAATTGCACTTTCCAATGCACAAATGTCCAAAGTCTACCTGGTTCCTACAAACCACAACTTGCAATATACTGCATCCAAGATTCGACAGAATAATAATAGTAAAATACACTATTAAGATTTTATTAGTTATTGCAAAAATGCAGCCCAAATGAAAGAGAAAACATCTAACATTGAGTTACGTGCTGGCCGCCCCTATCCAAGATGCTTTTAAGGAATTTACAAGAATATCTCAAAATAAAAATATATTAAGATAAGTGTTATTTGTGAAATTCTTTTAGTCATTATCCTATCTAAGTAAATTAATGGCAGAGTACCATTCAGTAAAAAATTCTACTATCATCGATGAAACATTCCATTACAGTGGCCGAACAAAGAAAAAGACAATTACAACAAGAAGGGAATAACGCAAACAAATTCATGTTTAATCGCAAATCTATTCCCCATATGCAGATTCCCGTGCATGTTTCTATCATTCTGACAAATAAAATGGCCGTAAAATACATGTGATCCGAAAAAGAACGAGTTAAAGAGAAAATTGCAGGAAAGAGAGCTTACTCTCTGAGATCGTCGAGTTAGTGAGCCCTGGTGCGCGGGTTAATGCCTTTGCGGGGGATGTTGTTGTGCACGTGCAGTCCGTTCAGTTGGATCTGGTCTTGCACCCACGCTACGTCCTCCGCCGCCGTAATCAAAACGGCATTGTCGTTCTCCGAGACGCTGCCGCGAACGACGTCGTTTACCGGAGCGTTGGAAGGGCAAGAACAAGAAGAGAGAGTGGAGAAAAGAACGATAACTGACGCTATCAGCGCCATATAGGATTGCGTAACAATGGCTACCCCCGACACCATTTCTTATGCCATCTTTTTATTTTAACTTAAAAGGGAACATGATTCGGCGTCGTTTCGTTGCAACAAAATTAGGGCCATTTAACATGGGATGGGAATATAATAACGTGTAGTAATCTAAATACTTTTTAACTTCCTAAATTGAACCAATTAATAATGAGTTTTTGTTTATGTACTTTATACAAAAATTTAAATCTAATGAGTATGAAAAAGATGGTACTTTAGTAGTGTTAAAGGTATAATAAATGACTCTTACCAAAAAAATTATTAAATAACAACCATTTATCCTTACAATGCCTCGTAGAAAGTGGTAAATAAATTCTTAATCAAAGAATATAAAATGAAATCTCCTTTAAATTAACCCATAACATTTTTGCTCTTAATCGCCCTATTAATATAATTATCATCATTATTCGATAACTAACTCATTCTAATTATGATTTTTTTTTGCAATTTATTTTATATATTCATTGTATTACAATGAAAATGAATTAACTCAATTTATTTGTAATGGTGAAATGAAAGTGTTTACATATTATTATAAAGATAATAGTTAAATATTAAAGTATAAGGTATATACATGTATAATTAACTTGATAAATAAATAAATTAAACATTCAAACTATTTAAATATTATTTAGTAACATTCTAGTATTTAAAAATATCAAATTGTGCACCTATATATAATTAAAAATAATAAATAATTATAATAGAGATATTTTTAAAAAATAATAGTGATGTTGATGGGTTGTGGATCAATTCATCCTCAATCCGGTTCGAACCCATGGATTAAGTGACCGAATTAACTTCAATCCACTTTAAAAAAAAAAGATTTAACCCTTAGCTCATAGATTAAAATTTATCTTGACATCTTTACTTACTTATAATTAGTTTTCTTTTTTAAAATAGTTTTAACATCTCCTATTTTATATTTGGTTGATTTATTTCTTGAAAGTATTATTTGTTTATACATAAATTTAGTTTGGTTTGTCATTTACTTATTTTTGTATGACATTTAATTTGGTTGATTTATTTAAAAGTATTACTTCTTCAACGATGATAAGGATTAACAATTTGGCATGCCGTGGCATAAAAAACTTTAAATTTAGTTTCTTATGATTCCTAATATTACTTTTGTAGATTGTTTTTATAATCATAATTGAGAACACATGCGTTACATGTTGCTAACTTCTTGTAACAAAAACTAATAAAATTATAATTATACAAATAAATATAAATATTATTGTAATTTAAATATAGATATTTTTTATTTATTTTGTAAATATCTTTTATTTATTTAATTTTAAAAATTAGTTAAATTTACAAAATCAATTAAATCTGAATGAAATGCAGTAAAAGCGAAAAAAAAAGTGGAGACAAAAAAAAATCTCTTAAATATTTAAGGTATAAATAACAAATTCAATCAAAATGTCTTGTTCCATGCCAACATCCATCCAACACCATGGTTTAAATATTTTAAACAATGTATCCCTCAAATCATAAATAATAAATAATGATTTAATTATGTTTTATGTTCTAATCAACTTGGAGAGTTTCTATAAATCTTTATAGTATATGGAATACTTAATAAGTTATATTTTTCAATTGAATCTCACTGTTAGTTACCTTTTTTTTTGTTTAATGATAGTAATGTTGTGTTAGATGATTAATATTATGTTAAAATACTCCATTACTCCTCGTTTTTTTATCAAAATCTTAATTTGGTTATCGTATTTTTATTAGTCTCAATTAGGTTCATAATTTTGTAAATTAGTAACAATCAGGTCATTTCGGTTAGTATAGAACTAACACTGTTAAGTAGGTAAGTAGGTGTCACGTGTCAGCTTCTAATTTTTTTGAATTTTGAATTTTGAATTTTTTTTTATTTTTAAATACTTATGCCACGTGTTACATCTGTAGTGTGCCACATGTCAATCTAATATGGTGATGCGTGTCAAATTATTGTATGGATCTCAATTTGGTCATCATATTTGTTAATTTGATTTGATTTTAGTCTCAAATTTTTTTAAAACTTGTCAATTTCAGACGTCCAAATTTAGACCAAATTTTACTTTTATATAATGTTATGATTATTTTTATTAAAATTGATATTTTTATTAATTATTTTAATAACATTAATTGTATTTAATATTAAAATTTTAAATATATTTATTTTAATTTGTTATAAACTTGTTTTAAAATTTTACATTTGAATTTATAAAATTGTTATTTTTAAGCCAACTCTACAAAATTGTTGATATATAATGTTATACAAATATTTCGAATATAAATTTATTAATCTATATATTTATAGTTTTAAAATAAAGTTTAATGTAAAATATAAATTTAAATAAATTAAATATTATTAAAAATATGTAATAGAAATAACATGTGTAATAAAAGTATCATCATTATATTTATATAAAAATTAAATTTGGTCTAAATTTGAAGCACATGAAATAAAATTTTTTTAAAAAATTTGGGACTGAAATTAAATCAAATTAACAAATAAGAAACCAAATTGAGATTCATACAATAATTTGACACGTGTCACCATATTAGATTAACACGTAGCACGTGACACATGACATAAATATTTAAAAAAAAAAATTTAAAGAAAAAAGAAAAATTCAAAAAAATTCAAAAAAATTAAGAATTGACTCGTGACACCTACTTATCGGTTTTAGTTCTATAAAAAGACCTAATTGTTACTGATTTACAAAAATGTGAACCTAATTAAGACTAATAAAGATACGAGACCAAATTGAGATTTTGGTAAATAAGATGAAATATTTTAACCTTAATATTATTATTATCTTGCCACGTCGTTAGATTGCTGTTACATATAATTTAATTATTTTCAAATTTTAAGTTATAATTTTATTATTTTAAGTTTTTTTAATTTTAAAATTTGATAACTTTATTACATCAAATAATGTTTAGTTATTGTAAACTCAAGCGTGCAATTTAACTTTAATAAAAATTAACATAATTAATATTCACATAACTAACTTAAAACAAACAATTAATAAGAAAGATTTAATTCTAAAATTAAATTTGTTAAATAGTCAATAAACTATATTATTAAAAATTCAACAAAGTTTTCGACGACCTAAACCACAATTAAGCCATAAATAATTTAATTCCAAATCCCTCGCACCCATCTATAATAAACATATATTTTCCCCAAACGCACATATCTATATATGTTTTATATTGCTCTAAGTATGAACCTTCGTAACAAATTATAAAAGATGTTAATTACAAACTAACATAAAGCGTGCAAACAATAGTTTTTTTTTTTTTAATCAAAATAATATCATTTAGAGCACCACAAGGAGATTTAAGTTACCCTTAACTTTTTTAGTGCATTTTCCTTTTTTAAAATTTAATTTATTTACAGTATTAATAAAGACACACCTTCTAAATATAGAGACGACAATGCGTGAAGGTCGGTCCCCATTTTACATATGAAATACGGTTTAATTTTTCTGGATCGGTCTGCCTGAAATTAGTAATTTTTTTTATAAAATAAGTAACATTCAAATTTTATAATTCATAATTTTTAGATATAAATATGTTAAAAATAATAATAATTATAATTAAGATTGAAACAAAAAAAAGATACAAATAAAATATTGTTATTGGATAAATTAAAAAAAAAAAACTCTAACAACTTATTTATAAAAACATACATAATTTATCGTGTTGGTGTCACCAAATTTTGGAAATTTAAATCAATACAAATTATGCAAATCATATTCATCGTAGGTATATGAATTAAACAGAAGAGATTAAACCAGGCGTATATGTGAATTAAACAGAAGAGACTAAACCAGGCAGCCAATTAAAATACTCAATCCGTTCTTAATTTTTTTAACGGATCTGCCAATTCGTTGGTCCGTTTCACATTATCATTTATATAAAAATGTATTTTTGATTAATTTAATTTACTGAAATTAGAAGAACATATATATATATATATATATATATATATATATATATATATATATATATATAATTAATACGAATAATTTATTGATAAAAGGTTGTCACATCGTGTAAAACTAATATTTTTCTCCTTCATAAGAATACTACGTTCTTATTTAAAGAAAAAGAAAAGAAAAAACCCCGTTGAAAGCTTTGGTTCCGCAGACGGAGCTGTTTTTGATGAATCATCGGCCATGCTGCTTATTTTTCCTCTCTCCATGGTTTTGGTTTATCCTTTCTTCGCCTGTAAAGACCAAATTGCCCTCACATAAAAGGCATAAACGGGTCAAAGGATCTACCGGAATAAATTTGGACGCCCATATTTCCACACCCATGTTCGCTGTCTTCACCCTTCTCTCTCACCTTCGTCCAAACATTTTCTCTCTCTAGACTTGAAACCTCGCCACTGCAACAAACGCAAGCACTCAAAGTGCTCCTAATTCCTTACTCATCACGGTTTGTTCCTTCCACTGATTCATCTTCTCCTTCTCCAGCTCGATTTCGTTTTATTGCGTTGTTTTCTCCTTTCGATTCTACCAAACAATTTATCGCATCTCGTAATTAGTCTGTTTTAGCTTATACTTCGTTATGATCGGTTTAGTTAATTTGTGCGAAGAGTTATGTTTTCGTTTTCCGACCTTTTATTTTCTCTTTCGTTTGCGTTACTCGTGTCGATGATTTGGGGTATTCGATAGTTTCTGCGGGTTCAGTATGTTATGAATTTTAGGTGTGTTTTTTGTTATTGATGACGTTACTCTGCGTTCTGATTTGATTCGCATTGAGTATTCGCCGCGTTTGATACGCGATTATGCTTGGACTGGTAATTCAGAGAGTATTGAAAGAATGATTTTAAACTTTGCCTGGATTGTGAGGTTCTTAGGGGATTGTGGTAAGAGATGGTGTAGCGTGTCTGGAAAATCAATGAGAAGTTCTGAACCATGTCTGGAGCTGTAGATTTTGGTATCAGTGTTTGGGATGTTGAGAAGACTATGGTCCATCTTATATAATGGCTGAAAACGTTTGATAATAATTAGCTACTGTTACAGAGACTTCTTAATGTTAGTTTCTAGGAGCTCCCACGATGTACGGTTATGCCTTATAGGTAACGCCTTTCTGAGGAAGTGGAAGTATTTGGATGTGTCTTCAGAGAGTTTTTATGCACTGCAAACTTCGTTTGTTAAATAAATGGTCATAATCCATAAACTACATCTGATTTTTTGTTTATTTTATTTGCCGTTGGAAATGATCCTATTTAGAACTCCTGTTGTGGAATTATTTTCTCAGTTTATCCCTGGGATTATTACTTAAGCTATATGATTTATGTACTTGACAGTTTCTGCAATGCACCGCGTGGGTAGTGCGAGCAACGGAAACAGCTCAACTCGTCCTCGCAAGGAGAAGAGATTAACCTATGTGTTGAATGATTCTGATGACAGTAAGGTGAGCTCGCTGTTTTATTTATTTTATTTGTTCCAGGGTAGCATACAAGTTTCATGCTTGCTTGCTTCTAGTAGTTGCATTTTTATTCCTATCCATTCCTACACAAAAATTCTTTCATATTATGCTTCCTAGTTTGTTAACTAGTTGAAACTGATCGGGTTGATTTTAGTAAACACAAACATCTTTTTACTTGGATGAACATACTATATAATGAATTTTGTGAATTCCCATTTTGGTCCTTGAAAAATTCTTTTGACTTAATCTTCCTCTCAATATAGTGATTTAAATTCTGCTCTAATGAGAATATTTGATTATTGACTGTCATAGATTTTGTCGTAGTAAACAGTATGTGTTCATGTTCGAAAGAATTTTACAAATGCCAAGATGGAGGTTTACCCTAATTTTTAATCTTATTTTCTCTTTTTACGTTGGCTTAGACCCACTTGGTGGTTTGCATATTTTGACCTTTTTGTTTTTTAATATTTACCTAATATTTACTTTCTAATCGGTCAAATCTTCTTGAATAGTTCATACAGTACTTGGCTCCTTTATGCCAGGTACTCGTGTTTTGCTTTGAAAGGTGTTATTGCCATAGATTTTATTCTTTCAATATTTTTTATTTTGGTTGTATTTCCTTCAATTTTGATAGGTGTCGTCTTGCACAGTCTAGAATTGTAACTTGGCTCTTTACTGCAGCATTGTGCAGGCATAAATTGTTTGGCTCTGCTTACTTCTGAAGCATCTGACGGGTCTGATTATCTCTTCACTGGGAGCCGGGATGGCAGGTTAAAGCGATGGGCTCTATCTGTGGATAGAGCAACATGCTCGGCTACCTTTGAATCTCATGTTGATTGGGTAATCCTTGTGTTAATTTTTTTTTCTTCCCTTCCATTTAATAGTTTAATTTTGATTTAGTAACTTCTGGTACATGGCAATGTTTTTGAAACATGGTTACTTCATAAAACTTCATCTGCAATGGAACACCTCCCAGCAGCTATTTTTGTCATTTTTCCTGCACAAGGCATTTCTTGATGGACTTTATGTTACGCTCTTAATAATGCGTTTTGTTTTTTTAAATTTTACCCAATCTAGTGGTAAGGTCAAAAGGTGTAAGAAAGTATATGATGCAATGTGGGAAATCTATTTACCATGCTATGTGCAAAAGAGGTCTCATTGTCGGGGTCTTGCCTTTTATGATTGTGTGAGGGGTGTATTGGATGTTTATACTAATAAGATGAGTATTGTGTTTTTTTAGAATTTCATCTTCAAAAATAGGTCTTCAATGGTCTGAATTTGACATTGACTTTTATTTATTTTGTTTTTTGTGGAGTACTTCATCGGACATCCTTTCCTGCTGTGTGTAATGATTTGTGGTGTTGAAATTTAAAGAGCTTAATTCTAATTGTGAAGTATGGTTGAAAAGGAAAAGGCTATAAAAACACATTGGATTTTCATGTTTCAAATATCCCAAAACTGAACGTGCACGTGTGCAACTGAATTTGAGTTTTGTATTGATTGAGATAATGTTATCTCTGCGTTCTTGAACTTTGTTTTTAGGTTGTCTATTTCTCTTGCCTTCTCTTATACTGTAGAATTCATAATATCCTTAAATGTCTAGTGTACATTTTTTCCTTTAAAATATCCTCTTTTTATCTAATTATTTATTGTCTTTAGAAATTTATGCAATTATTTTTGTTCAATATGTCGATGTCAATGTTTTTGAACTTATGATCATTCTTCGACTTTTACTTCCCCCCAAAGTCCAAAACCCTGTTCATTAGCATTTAAGTTGTACCCACAAAATCTGACACTGGCACAATCTCTAGCGCATGCACAACAGCTTAAGTACAATTGAATACATAATTTATAAATGCTATTTTATTCTTTCAGGTTAATGACGCAGTTCTTGTTGGTGACAGTACACTTGTTTCTTGTTCGTCAGATACTACCCTCAAGGTTTGATGGTGGCTAGCTAGCTTTTTTGTTACAACCAATCCTTGCTCTTCTGAAATGATGCAAGTACTTTCATAATTATTTTCATCTTTTTTGTGTGTTAGACGTGGAATGCCTTGTCCCTTGGAACTTGTACTAGGACGCTTCGACAACACTCTGACTATGTTACTTGCCTTGCAGCAGCAGGAAAAAATGTAACGTGCTTCAAACATTTTACGCATCTTATTTAGTGCATCAAGAAGAAAGTTAATTTGTTGTTTCTATAAGTCGTGCATTGAATCAGATAGATTTGGTTGAATTATCAATGTCAAATCCATTCTTTGATTGTTTAATAGTGTCATGCATTTTAGAGCAATGTTGTTGCCTCTGGTGGCCTTGGTGGGGAGGTTTTTGTATGGGATATAGAGGCTGCCACCACTCCAGTCTCTAAGAGCAATGACACTACAGTTGATGAATCTTCAAATGGTATCAATGGTTCTAGCAACTTACTACCATTGACAAGCTTGCGAACTATTAACTCAAGCACCAATATGTCCATGAACACTAGTCAAACTCAGGGCTACAGTCCAATTGCTGCCAAAGGCCATAAAGATTCTGTTTATGCATTAGCTACAAATGAAAGTGGAACAATTCTCGTGTCTGGTGGCACTGAAAAGGTACAGTATGGCCTATGGTCTGATTTGTTGAGGCTTCTTTAACTTTTGAAACATTAGAAGTGGTTTGTTTGTGCTTATTAGATAAAGATGTATCGCTTTTGTAGCTTGAATTTTGTGGCATGTTTCTTTACCATGATTTGTTTCTTCTACATTTTTGGGGGATTCTGTAGGTTGTGCGTGTCTGGGATGCAAGAACAGGATCAAAGACACTAAAGCTAAAAGGGCACACAGATAACATCAGGGCTCTGCTTCTGGATTCTACTGGCAGGTTTGTGATGGTGGATATCTAGTTTTAGTTGCTATTTTTCAGTTTACAATTATATTTTAAAGTTTGTAACTTGTTTTTCCTCCTTTTTTATTTTTCATTTCTTTATTATCATAAAATTCTGTCTCTCTTTGCATTGATACATTTTGCATTTCTATGTTTTCCCACAACCTGTAGATAACAATGCACTTGAACAACCTAATTCTTTGATTGACTATGTTAGAGTGGACTTGTTTAATAGTCGATCATACAGTGAAAAGTGTTGTTGGGTTTCTTTTCATTATATATAACAATGTATATTTTCACTAGATAAATTTGTTTAGTTCAAATTAAGTAATATGTTTTTTCAGCAAGTCAGCTGTGATGTTTTTAATGTTCATTATTGCAGATATTGTTTATCTGGATCTTCAGACTCAATGATAAGGTAATGGTTGCATATGGAGTTGTTATAAGCATTTCAAAGCGTTTTGTTTTGTTGTTGACTAATAATTTGTCCATCTTTCCTCACAGGCTTTGGGATATAGGACAGCAGAGATGTGTGCATTCTTATGCAGTTCATACAGATTCTGTTTGGGCACTTGCCAGCACCCCAACGTTTAGTCATGTTTATAGTGGGGGGAGAGACTTTTCAGTGAGTGCAACCTTCAACTAAAATTAACATAAAACTATTTTTTGTTTTTTTTATTGTTACATCTTTAATTTATGTGACATAACATCTCCTTTTCCTGTTTAACTCATGAACCCCACGTTCTAATGTTGTATTCTTTTATATCCTAAGTTATACTTGACAGATTTGCAAACCAGAGAGAGTAGTTTGCTTTGTACTGGCGAGCACCCTATTCTTCAATTAGCTTTGCACGATGATAGCATGTGGGTTGCATCAACAGACTCTTCAGTTCACAGATGGCCTGCTGAAGGATGCAACCCGGAAAAGATTTTCCAGAGCGGAAATTCTTTTTTAGCAGGAAACTTGTCTTTTTCAAGAGCAAGAGTGTCACTGGAAGGATCTACCCCTGTATGTTACATTTATTTCTGATACAAAATTACTATATTAATTTTATATGTTTATTTTCCATTGTGTTACCCTCAATTCTCATAATACCAGTTGCATATATACATGTATAGATTAGGCATGTTAGCTTACATATCCAATATTAGTACTTCCTGTTAGTTAATATGATAGATTTTGTCTTCTAAACTAGTTTTTGTTGAAAATAATGTTCTTTTGGGTTCTCGTTTTCTCAGAACTAATAATTGTCCCTTTATTCTCGAAATTACTGATCTAATAGGTTCCTGTATACAAAGAACCTACCTTAACTATCCTTGGTACACCTGCAATAGTACAGCATGAAGTTTTGAATAATAAGAGGCATGTGCTGACAAAGGTAACCGTGATGTTTTTTGGTAATTTTATTATGCCCTGCATATGGACATGACCTTTCTCTGTTATTTTCTCACCTGATGAATAACTTTTGGTATAGGATGCATCTGGTTCAGTGAAACTTTGGGAGATTACTAAAGGCGTTGTGGTTGAAGATTATGGAAAGGTGACAACTGGTTGCATTTTGATTTGTAACTTGTATCACATTCCTTTTTGCGAGGGAAGAAGATTGTCTGTAATAAATGAATGATTTACAAAGTTTCAACTAATATAGCTCTTGCTTTACTTGTGAACTATCTAGGTTTCATTTGAGGAGAAAAAGGAAGAGTTGTTTGAGATGGTATGATTACTAATTCACATCATGAATTTCTTTTTTAATAATTATATTTTCTTTTCTTGGCAAGATGACACGGTTCCCTGTACTAGTTGTTCAAGCCAGCTTTTAATTTTTCCAAATGCTGCTTTAGGTTAGCATTCCTGCATGGTTTACTGTGGATACCAGGCTTGGAAGCTTGTCAGTTCATTTGGACACACCCCAGTGTTTTTCTGCGGAAATGTATTCAGCAGATCTTAACATTGTTGGCAAGCCTGAAGATGATAAGGTAATGACATCACGGTCTTGAAAAATGCACTAGCCGTTTTTCTAAATCAATGTTATATTAATTTTGCTCCTAGTTTTTGGTATGCCACTACAATTAAAGTCAACTCCTTATTTACTTGTTATCATTGGCTACAATTGATGTGAAACTGTATAAGTGTTCGACCACTTAGTTTGTGTTTGGATTACTTTTTGAGCACCCAAAAGTCAGTTGAAGAGCATTGAAAGTCTCACCCACTTGTTTGACAATTTTTTTTTACGTTTTTTTGAGTATTAAAGAGGCCCAAACTGTGGTTGCATTCAAATGTATTTTCTAGTAATCCAAACACACACTTAATCTTCATGTGATTCATTCCAGTCAGTGTGGCACATAATCATCATATCATCTTTAGTCCATAATCTTGCTCAGTCTGGTATGATTCCTATCTTGGTTCATAGTATATTGGTCATGATGAAAGCATTTAAGTTTTTTACATGTCTGTTGAACTATATTGGCTGAGTTCTGTTTTGAAGCTTTATAGTTTAAAGAAATATGCAATTCATGCACACAACGACATAATGAAAATGTTTTCATCGGTTAGTTGCTCATGTGTGAACAATCTAATTCGTTGGCTGTTATTCTGCAGGTTAATTTGGGTCGTGAAACCCTTAAAGGGCTCCTGGCTCATTGGTTGAGAAAACGAAAGCAGAGAACAGGATCCCCAGCTTCGGCTAATGGGGAGTTATTATCTGGAAAAGATATTGCTTCTAGAAGTCTTACCCATTCAAGAATTGAGGTTGATGGTAGTTCTGAGAATGATACTACGGTTTATCCTCCGTTTGAATTCTCAGTTACTTCCCCTCCTTCCATTATTACCGAGGGCTCTCATGGAGGTCCGTGGAGGAAAAAAATTACTGATTTAGATGGAACTAAGGATGAGAAAGACTTCCCCTGGTGGTGCCTTGATTGTGTCTTGAATAATCGGTTACCTCCCAGAGAAAACACCAAGTAATTTTGCCCCCTTCTTTATTTTTTCCTTCCATATTAATTATTGCCTAGAATATGTGGTTGTAGTTGAGAGCAATAGAATATGTGGTTGTAGTTGAGAGCAATAAGTCGTGCTTGTGACAATTTGTATATTTTGTTCATTCAGCATAATTGCTTAACTCTGAGGATTATATCTATTTAATCATATCCAAAAATATGGTAGTATTTAACATGGCTTTTGTAACATGAAATCAATTCATATATGGTTAAAAGTCATAGTTATTTATTTATTTTTTATATATACGTGTGTTTGTGTAGAGAGAGAAAGAAATAGAACGTTATCTTTGAATTTGATTGTCTGAGCATGATGACAATCTCACCCCAGTTATATAATGCTCTCGTTGATATGTGTTTTCTTGTCATAACCACTGCAGATGCAGTTTCTATGATGACAATCTCAGCCTAGTTATATAATGCTCTCGTTAATGTGTTTTCTTGTGATTATCACTGCAGATGCAGTTTCTATTTGCAGCCGTGTGAAGGCTCCTCAGTCCAGATTGTGACCCAAGGGAAGCTAAGTGCCCCACGTATATTAAGAATTCACAAGGTAAGTTTTTATATTAACTGACAATTGTGGCATTAATAATTGCCTTGATTCTTTTTGCACGTGGTTTTAAGTTGACTCTGATCATGCTTTCCAAAAGTACTATTCGTTTTGAATTTGGTTTAGTTTTTGTTTGTTCATGTGTGGATTCTCTAAACATATCCCCACATGTAGATGATAATTTTTTTTATGATGAACTTAAACATTCTCTTCTTTTGGTTGGTTTAGGTTATTAATTATGTAATTGAGAAGATGGTGCTTGACAAACCTTTGGACAGCTTAAATGCTGATGGTAATTTTGCCCCTGGGCTTACTGGTTCACAGTCACAACATCAAACGGTTGGAGATGGATCCTTTCGATCTGGATTTAAGCCTTGGCAAAAGCTTAGACCTTCTATTGAAATATTGTGCAGCAACCAGGCAAGTAATATGTTGCTTACCTGTCTTATATACAATCTTATGACACTGCATGAATATAGCATGGCTTTTTAAATGATACTGTGATTGATCAAGTTCTTGACTTCATACTTTATTTTTCTGAGGTTGGCTTACTTTCCAATTCCTTGTCTTCAAGAATCTTTTGCTAATCTGATTGCCATTTTAGTCTTTCGTCTTGCTGTTTCTGGAAGTCATTGAAGAAATTACATATTGTTAGAAGGCTTAGTACGTAAGGATCCAAATAACATTTTCTTTAATTCAAGGCCTAAATGAAGACAATTTTTAATTTGGTGGACTATAGGAAAGAGTGATACAAATTTGACTAACTAAAAACATATTTAAACTTGTAATTTGCAGTTACGAAGTTACTATTTTGACTGACTTCTGGAGTCCATGATGCAGGATAGAATATTAGGGCCTATATGGTTTAAATAATCTTGGTGTGATTATCCCAAAACTCAGTGGAATGTTTCTTAAAGCTAGGATTTCTTTTAGCAGTGACATTATTCATCGTGATAGATATTTTTTTTTCACTGGATATCACAAGATGAACTGATAATAAGCTTTGAAATGACTTTCTTCTTAAATTCTTAACCTACTAGTAAGCCCTTTGTTATAAACCTAAACTTCAGATATTATACACTCCTAACTGACCTTCTTACTATTGTATTGGAGTCTTAAAATAGACTGTGGTATTTGTATTTGATCTTTAGTCTTAACTGTTCTTGTTTGTTACCACCTTTATTCCTTTATTTTCCATTTCGTGTTTTAATCAAGTTATTAAACTTATTACGCCTTTTACTGGTTGGAGATGATGATAATATTTTTTTTTAAATATCATTTGGCCCAAAGACTGAATGTTGTTTTTATTTGATTCACATTTGACTTTATTTTGCATGATACTATTTATCATTTAAGTAATCTTTATTTAGCCAGCCTTTTTATTTATTTTCAGGTACTATCTCCTGAAATGAGCTTGGCCACAGTGCGAGCTTACATATGGAAGAAATCAGAGGACTTGGTTCTAAATTACAGACTAGTTCAAAGCAGGTGACTACCAATCGCATATGCATCAGAGGTGGGTAATTGATCCTTGCTTGTCTTTTCTGAGCTAAAATATAATATTTAATGCTTTTATGAATTTACATTCCTGTATTTATCACATTTTAGGATAATATTTCTTGACTGTGTGAATGTCGATAAAAGTGATATTAGGTGATAAAGTCATTAGTATTTGTTTTCCTTCGTATTGGACAAAAGTGAGCTTGACCTATTATTGTCTGAATGGCCATTTGTTCTTCTTTCTTAGCCTTATTTCTGTAAGAAAAATAATAAAAGGAAAAAAATATTTTCTTGTCTTTTTTATTCTGAACTTTTTTTTTCTTTTATATACAAGCATCACCTGGTGGGATATAGTTTGTTGTTGTTCCACAAGTAATTACTCTCTTGAGCACTTTTTTTTTTAAGACATCTCATTGGTGTAAAATTTACTGAAAACTAGAAAATCAGAAAAGACTCATTAAGTGAGAAGTGAAACCAACTAAAATTTGTAATTGTTAATAAATTTCAACCAATATTAAAAGGGATGTTTTGAAAGAGTGTATTGCAGGTATTTTTCTGTATTTTATTTATGCAATCTAAGCAAAGATTGCAGACTTAACTATGAATTATGACTGATTCTTGCAGGTTTTGTTGTGATTATGTAAAATGCTTCTGAGCAACTATTCTTCTTGGGTTGCCTGCATTGATCGGTAGTATTATAGGAATTTGTAAATTCTTAGTGTTCATTATCACCAAATTTAGTGACATTCTCCAAACCTGCTTGGATAGTTTATTCTTTATTGGAGAGCTGTTACTGTAAATTTTGAACTATATCTAGCTGGCGTGCATACTTCTGCTGGACATGGCGGTGTCTTCTGCATCTGTTGAAGGTTTTTAATTGACTCTGTTGAGGATTAGTGGGAATCATACTGCCAAAGTGGGGTTTTCTTTCAGGAATCAGGTAGTTGATATAGAGATGACAACGAAAACGTTGTAAATTTGAATTGTGCGTTAAATATCTGGCCAGAGTAATTATGTTGTCCAGGTGCATATTTACATCATAAAATTTTGTTAATTCTAATAATATTTCCATTTGTTCAAATCAGTAATTTTATATCCAGTGCTAGTTCTCATCTAACATCATATTTGGGTCTTGTGTTCTTTCTCCGCATTAGTGTATGAATATTTGAGTGTATTCGATATTGAATTCTGAAGGCAAAACATTAGTTGAAACTGTGACGGTACTAATTGTAGCTATGGCATTATTTGCGTAGAGGTTTATATTTCGAAATTATTCTCTATATTATATGTTGTAACTGTGATAATCATACCTTGTTATGCTTTTATTTTATTTATTTTTGTTGAGCCAATGGGTGTGAAATATGGAAACTGAATATGTACATAATGGGTGATACTTTTACCGGCATGCTATGTTTACTCTAATCAGTTAGTTCGATGTTTACTCTTATCAGTTAGTTGTAACATTTTATTTTAACAATTTAAAACTAATAAAATATGACATTTTATTATAATATTTAAAATAGGTAATATAATCTATATCGTATGTTAATATAGTCTTATTACATAGACTACAGAAATATCATGCATATGCATTCTTAATTTATTATACTATGTTTCTATTATTAAATTATATTTAATATCGTTTGATTGTCAAAACTGATGGCGAGGTGACACTACATCTACTTACATTAATAAAGTGATTATTAAAAAAAAACAAATAACATGAGACATATAGTGCAAAGTTAACTAATTGAATTAATTATACAAAAAGCACTTTAAAACATTTCATATGTATATAAGTTTTTTATTTCAAAATATACAACACAATTACTATTCATGTCATTTTATAAATTAAATTCTTCTAAACTCAATATTATTCGAATATTGCATTTGTATCAGACTACCGAAGTTATGCACATGCAATGATATAATTTCTACCAAGCTACAACGTATAGGGTTAATTACTTTTAGAGTTAGAAGGATAAAGGAACCATTTTTATAGGACATAATGCTATTTTCATCACTTAATTATTCTTTTTTATGTGAATATGAATAGCTAGTAGAGTTCATAATAGTTTTACACAAGATGATGGAACAATACTGATTGTTAAGGTACACCCTAATGAAACAGATGACCAATGGGATTTTCTCTCCGAGAAATATTGCAAACATTCAAGGTATACTTTTATCATGTATATTCTTAATCTCCTTTTCATATTCATATCAACAATTCCATCTCAATCAATTACAATCTCAAAACATATATATACAAAGTACATCAAAACGATAAAAATGAATATTCATGTGTTTAGGATTAATTATTAAAATTTCAGCTCACTTCAATGGTTAACGAAGTGAGAATCTTCATTTTACTAAAAGGACGTAAACCAAAAATGGTGCCCAACGTGGAAAAAGTGGCGCCCAGTCCCTAGAATACACTAGTTTCTAGTGCTCAGCTGACATTGTATCAAAAAGAACTATTTGTCCACTTTTTTAGTTTTTAAGTGATTTGGACCTTGTTTTCACAGTTCAAAATTGGTACTCTTATTTAAGATTGATTCTTAATGGTTTTTATAATATAGAAATTGGTACCAATATGATCTATGACTCAGATTTCAAGTTATCCTCATTATCACAATATTCATCAATAATACACAATAAAAATAAAAAAATTCCAATTTAAACAAGATCAACTAACCATAATCATACTAATTTTTACTTTATTAATCTAAGTAATTACACAAATAAAAAACATTCATTTAGATACAAGTTTAAAGTTAGTTTTCCTTACTTGTGAGATAACTCATTTAGCTATAAGAGTATCCAACCTCTTTCAACTCAATAAGATGTCAAAACTAAATCTAGGAACAACACAAACATGATTAGGACATATCGTTAAAATCATTGATCCATAAAGATTTATAAAGACACCACATGCCAACTAGAATCACTCTCATGCAACAGGAAGATCAATTGATCATGAGAAAAGAGCAAAAAACCAACTTACTCAATTAGAGAAATTGATCGGATGACCTTGAAAATCTGACCGTGAGAATCACACGGACGGTCTCCGTTCTTCAAAAAGATGAACACATGATAAGAAATCCTAGAAAAATGTGAGAGAACTCTTGGAACTCTTAGAAAAAAGATTTTAAAAAGATAGTTATAATTATGAAACTCGTTTATAAAATTTTTATTTATGTTTTAACATTTTAATATTAAAATAATTAAATTTTACTATTTTTAAACTAATATTATTTCTGCTGAAACATATTTTTTAGAATTTTGCATTGGTGATTGGTGTATTATAATTCATTTTATAAATTACAGTGAGAATTATTGTGTTCAGTGAAATTTGCATCACATGTGTTGTTGACTATACAATTTTTCTTTTTTAAATTCAGTGACAGATGCACTCCGTTTTCATTGAGGGGATGCTTTATCTTAATATAATGTTGTTATACGAGGTATAGAAAATTGTTTTTAATGCATTTGTATATTTAAAATGGATTTTTAATACATATTTACATATAAAATTTATTAAATATTAAAATTTTAAATTAAGGTTTGTCATTTTTGGAGGTTTTTCCCAAACAGATTTTGAAACATGTTTTTATCTTTTAATTTAATTATAACTGTTAAAAAGAAGTAATAAACAGAAGTATACATTTATGCTATGATCACTGCCAAAGCAAAGGGTATTTGTAACAACACGATAAATTTCAGGGATTTGGATAAGTAAATTTTGGATTAACGAATTCTTTCATTAAAATAAATTAATAAAAAATTAAAAGAAATAATGTTTTTATAAGTGAAACTTCTGGATTTGATTTAGACACATTATTGTTGACTAATAAGGATGTGAATGAAGTAAAAGAATACATAAAGAATATACAACTTTTTTATAAATTAACTCTTAATTATAAGTTAATGTTAATTTATAAAAGGCTTAAATATTGATTTGACTTTAATATTTGTTTATTTTTTTAAATGTGGTTCTAATATTTATTTTGTTTAATTTAATTTTAATATTTTTAATTTTATTCGGATCGTTATGAATTTTCATAGTTTTTTTAATTTTTAATTTTTTAAATTTCTTTCATTTAAAAAATGTTCATGTGTTATTTCTTTTAATTTGGTTTTAACATTTTTTTTTTCAATTTGATCCTAATTTTTTAAAATTAAATAATTTTGTGCTTTTCTATAAATCACATAAAGTAATAAAAATCATATAAACATTATACTAATAATTTATATTACTTTATATTATGTTTAAGATTCAAAAATTAAATTTGGTCTTAAAGAAAATCAAAATTGTTCAATTTTAAAACATTTAAGACCAAATAAAAAAATATATAATGAATATTAGAACCAAATTAAAAAAAATAACACATAAACATTTTTTTTATATGAAAAAAATTAAAAAAATAAAAAAATAATGAAATGACATGTAACGATATGTACAAAATTAACAAATATTAAAATTAAATTAAGCAAAATAAAAATTAGAACCACATTTAAAAAATTGAATAAATATTAAAGTCAAATCAGTATTTAATTATTTTGTAAATTAACATTAACTTATAATTATGAGTTAATTTATAAAAAAGTGGTATTTTTCTATATATTCTTTCACTTCATTCATATCCTTATTAGTCAACAATACTCTTTTTAAATCGAATTCAGAAGTTTTATTGACCTGTTGACCTTACATGACTTTTGTTTGACACATAGATATCTTTTTAAAAAATAAAATTAAAAATTAAAAAAATTAAAAAATAACACGCGACAGTTACCATTTATATTCATAATTTATTAACTATTTTAATAATGTTAGAAAAAAAGTCAAATTGAACAAACATAAACTATTAGAACTAAATTGTAAAAACTGAACAAATATTAAAAATCAATAATTAAACCTTCATAAAAAGAATAACTTTTTTCTTTAATTTTTTAATTATTTATGAAAAAATTAGTCAAATGCGTCCAAATTTAAAATATGACATCCATTTAAAATAGCCAACTATTCTACATCTATTAAACTAAAACGTGTAAGTTTAGGCAACATAAAAGTGTTTTGGACGTATACCGCTTTTAGTATTCTGGTCCATTCAATTAGAAATTTTCTGTTTTCATTTGACCCAACTTTTCCCTAAGGGGTTCTTTGCGCTAAACACGCAAAACACCTTCAATACAACTTTCTCCACTGGGACTCTTCAACAATTGCAAGAGTTCTTTTAATGCAGAATTAAAAAAAAAAAACAGACATTAATAAAAAATAGTAGTTGTTAGGGTGAATATTCTTAATCTTTTCATTTCCCAAAAAGGATAAAAAAAAATAAGTGCAACAATCTTCACGTTTAAAAATGATTACTAGACTGCAGTTGTTTGTCTCCCATATTCGAACATCATACAAATGTTTTATTTAATTTATTAAATATAAAAAAAATAATGTATCTGGCTAACTGTGCTCTGAGTACACCGGGTAACTCATTGAATTTTATAAAAATTTATAATTAACTGTGATAATAAATAAGATTTTATCTAATAATTATATTTTATTTTATTTAAAAAATAAAAACACTTTTAAATATTATATAATTGTGTTTAATATTTTATTTAATGTTTATTCGTAAAAATTAAAAAATAATAAAATAATAAAATAATAATATTTTAATGTTATTAAAAATTAAAATATAATTAAACATAAATAAAATAATGCTAAACATTTTAAAATTTTACAAAAAAATAAAAATAAAGTATCAAGCTTTATTGAATTTTTATTCTCTAACTTCATAATTTGTTTTTAACCGAACAATATCCACGAAAAAAATAAAATATTTAAATATTTAAAATTATTAATTTTAAAAACATAAATTTAATATTATTAAAAAAGTTAATTACCTAAACTTTTCTAAACTTTTAGTAGAACGTTACAAATTTCAAAATATTAATTTTATATTAATTTATAAATTTCAAACGACAGTTTTGTTTTATAAAATCTATGATTTATATTACTTTTAATAAAAAATTTAATTATTTTAATTTTTAATATAAAACTAATAAAATTAATATGCATTAATTATTTCTTAATCATCGATTAACATTCTCCAAATAGTAATAACATCATTTTATAGAAAAAAAAAGTCTGTCACCTTTTCTGTCATACTGTTTTTAAGAGATATAATTTATCTTTCACTTTAGAAATAATAGAAAGATCCTGTTAATAAATATTCTTAGTACACTAGTTAAATATAATTAATACATATTAAATTTTACAAAACTTCGTAAATAATTATGACATTAATAAATTCTGACTTAATAATAATTATTAATATAGTTTGATTTCTCTAAACTACAAAAATGTTACAAATATTATATATTTAATATTTTATTTAATAGAAAAGTTAAAAATAATTAAAATAATAATATTTTATTGTCGTTAAAAAGTAAAATGTAATTAAACTTAAAAATATTTAAATTGAAAAAAAAATAGTATTAAATGTGTAAAAAATTTTAAAAAATATATATAAATGTAAAACTTCATTAAATTTGAGTCAAAGAAATATGATTAAAAATTCCAAAAAATATTTTTGTATCTGTATAAAATCTATTAAATAAATTTATATAATTTTAATTAACGAGTTAATTATTCAATTTTCAATATAAAATTACCCAAATATAGTTAATTATATCTTCACGGGTACCATAGCTAACTACGTCGATTAACATTCTCCGTAATAAAATCCCACGCCCCTTATTGCCATTGGTGGGAAGAAGAATCATTGTTATCTTTATGTCTGGTACAGTTTCTTGCAACACGACAGCCTCAAAAACATTTCGATTTTAATGTCATGGCGCGGGTGTAACTACGCGCTCCGCTCGTTTCGTGTGTTGCTACAATTTCGCTTCTACCACTCATTCTCCTTTTTAAGCATTTTCCGCTGACCGAACGCAAACATGTGACTCTTGCACAATCGCACTACAAACAACACAACTTCTTTGTTTTGTTTTGTTTTGTTTTTTCTTACTATAAACTCTCAGGAACATGCATAACAAAGACAGCATGGTGTAAAAAGGTACTACTTTTTCCTGGTTCATGCTTCGGTGCATCGGAAAGTGTGACGATAACAGTAGCAACACAAAAAGAGTGAACATCGGTAGAGTTGAGTAAGTTCAGTTCAATCACCGTGAACTGTGATGGCCTCGGTTGGGGGTTTTGTAGTCTCGCCCGTTGGTGCTGTAAGGTGCGTTACGAGGCACAGGGTTGGAGTTCGGGCGCAGAGTTTGGAGGGTGGAGGCTCGACGGTGCTGTCGTCGGAGTCTGTGAACGGATCTTCGTCGGTGGTGGTGGTGGGGACGCAGAAGAATCATAATGGTGGTTCGTTGGTTAAGGAGGAAGCGAAGGTTCGGTCGTTAGTAGTTGAGGAGAATAAGAAGAAGAAGAAGGGTGAAACAGAAGAAGGTTTGGCAGCGCTTTGGGATGATGGGTATGGGAGAAACAGTGTGGAGGATTACTTTGCTGCAGCCAAGGAGATTTGTAGATCAGATGGAGGCCCACCTCGGTGGTTTTGCCCAGTTGAATGTGGGCCCCCTTTGAAGGATTCTCCTACTCTTCTGTTTTTACCAGGTTCAAAGTTACACTTTTGAACTCCATGCATTCACTCTGTGTGTGATGTATGCGTATGAGGCTTCTAGGCATGAAATTGTTTTTTCCTTAGAAATATTGTGACATGGTCACTTTTCACACTTTAGTAACTTATGTATGAGGCTTCTGACACATTCATTCCGACACACTTTTTCTGCTAATATTTATTGGAGATAACAACAAAATAAATTTGTTTGTGACTTCTTTGTTTAATGAACCTTACTTGTGATTTTGTAACTTAAAAAGAAAACAATTACTAACAGGAGAGATAGTTAGTGTTGAATGGGTTTCTTTTCATGTTTTTTGAAGACTGGGTTGATGTTGGGTTATATTCAACTTGGATATGTAAGTATATTTGTGTAATGTGAATGAGTGTTTAACCTGAAAACAGTTTCATCCTCAAAGACTGATTTGAACAGATGAAAACTTTTTGGTGACAGAGTGATACTAGTTGCTACTTTCAAACCCCAAATTGAAGTTGTTTATTAACTCTAAATGTTGTTGTGTTATATTGAATGTTGGAATTGAAAATGCAGAGTGTTGACATTTCTCTAGTTTAACTCGTGCAGGGATGGATGGCACGGGATTCGGTCTCACTTTGCACCATCAAGCTCTTGGGAAGTATGTTGTTTTCTGTATTTTAGTAGTTAGTTAAAAACTACTTCAAAATAGCGTTTGTTTAGCACAAGTTAAGTATACTGGATTAATTTCAGCCTTTTAAAATTGCATGTCTGAGATATTGCTCAGTTTTACAATGGTCTGATTCTATTTTTGGCATAGAGTTCTCGTTGAAGGTTGATGAAATATTAAGCTGCTTGATGGATATGCTTGTTATATTGTTCAGAACAATTATTCTATGTTGGTTCTTGTAATTTTATCTTGCTTCCTCTTTTGATCGTTACTTTCAACAATGCAGGGTTTTTGAAGTTCGTTGCCTGCATATCCCAGTTCATGATCGAACACCTTTTGAAGGTCTTTGCTTTTTAACGTATGCTTTTGTCAGCTTTTGAAAGCTTTTTGTTGTTTTTGATGATATGAGAGTGCTTGATTTGAGTTGTTCATTTTATTAAAGCATGTGGAACTTCTCAATTTCAATTTGTTTAATGCTCTCAAAATATACTTCTACACTGGCTAGTTCAAACGTGATGCAGCTCACGTAGCAATTGAACATTTATAAGTAGGATAGTAATGAATTTGAAGCATAGAATTCAATTAAGCATGTTGTTGCTCCAAATCTTAAACCAAAAGGAAGTAGATGGTTAAAATAGATCTTATGAGAAACAATATGGGAATTCTGAATTGGGTGATTGAGTGACTCTTCCTTTGGGCACTCTGATGATCAGAATCCTATTTTAGATTGGAGGGATTTCCTCCCCCTCCCACCTTCCCTTCCAAAAGCTCTTGGGATTGTTTTTTAGTATTCTCTGTTATCAGTTTACTTTGAGGTGAAACCAATATTGATTAATCAATGGCTAACTAATTATCAAGAATCTTGCTTATATGGTAGTAATCTTAAAAAAAATATAAGGAAAACTAATCAACTATTCACACTGTCGTATCCTTTCTGTTTGAAATGTCAAACTAAAAAATGTCTTTCCCTAAGAATTATGCAAACCTAAACATTCTCTTGATTGTAAAATTTCATAAAGGAATAAATTCAAACTTGCTAGTGAAGTGCTTTTTATTTTCAAATTTTTGAAGGGCTGGTGAAACTTGTTGGAGAAGCTGTTAAGCATGAACATGCTTTATCTCCAAATAAACCAATCTATCTGGTAGGTGATTCTTTTGGTGGAAGTCTAGCACTTGCTGTTGCTGCTCATAATCCAACTGTTGACCTGGTACTGATATTATCCAATCCAGGTGATTCTATCAATGGTGTATTCTTTTATGTCAAATTTGTTAATGTATTTAGTTGGCGATGTCTTGTCAATTTTCATCTGAAATCTGGGAATATACCTTTTTCAATCACAGCTACATCCGTCGGCCAATCTCAGTTGCAACCTTTGTTTCCTATCTTGGAGGCTTTACCTGACGAACTGCATGTTGCTGTTCCCTTTGTTCTGAGCTTTATTATGGGTAAATAATCTATTTCTTAATATTCTAGCTGTTAGATATGCAATTACGTCCATAAATAACCCAATTCTCACTTATTGTATATCTTGTGAATTATGTCCATAAATAATTACGTCTATTCCAAAGGAATGAGGGACTGAATTGTATTCAACTACTAAAGATGTCAGAGTAATTGTGATCACACACACACACACACACACAGAGGTGAAGAACATTGCTAGGAGGATAACAACCAATTATGAAACAAAAAGGCCTAATCTCTAAGTTCTGGTTCAACAGAATGCGGTCTGAAGAATATATGTTGATATCAGTATCATAACAAACTTGCTGTAATTTATCTTGTCTCATTAATTCACATATACTGTTATATTTATTGACATCAGGCGATCCAGTGAAGATGGCATCAGTCAATATCGGAAATAGGCTTCCTCCAGTCAAAAAAATTGAACAATTATCATACAACCTTACTGCATTGCTACCATGTCTTCCTGTAAGAAGATTTTAATATTCTGTCCTTGGTCACTCTCTCTGTATTTCTTAATGTTTAGGGCTATATTGTATCTATGTTTAGCTAATTGTTGAGAATTACACACTAGCATTATGAAGTTTTTTCTTTCAACTTGTTGGTAATCCTTGTGATTGTTTAATTATACCTCTTATTTTTTAGATTGTAATAGTATTTGTCTTTTTCCTCTATGCTTTTTCTTTCTTCTATTTTATGGACAAATTCTCGAAGTTCATATAATATGCTATTATGTTGATCTGCATCTGTATTTAACTGTATTTGTATTGCCAGGAGCTGGCTAATATTATACCAAGGGATACTCTTCTTTGGAAGCTGAAGCTTCTGAAGTCAGCTGCTGCATATGCTAATTCGCGTCTTCATGCTGTTAAAGCTGAAGTACTTGTACTTGCCAGGTTTCTACTCTCTCTAAAATTGACGCCTCACATGATAATACAGCATGCATAGTTTAATTTTTCATCATACCTCAAAGAAGTTCTTCTAATTGCGTCACAAATCTAAATTTATACTTGCAATGCAGAATGTTATGGCGTTGTTTGATTCAACCAAACCAACCTAATAGGAAGAGGTTATGCAGCTATTGTAATGTAATACAAGAATTCAGCCACAATAACCTATAGAATGATATAAACTAGTAGTAGACCAATAATGTGTATATGGTATCATGTGACTACTCAATAGCTTTTAATCTTGACTATCCATGTATGATAGTGTGGTTCAGAGTTACAGTTCTCACATTCTTATAGGTCAATGATGTATTAGATCTTTAATTTTAGCTTAAATTTATTGATTTCTGAGTTAGGTTCTTACATTTTAACTGAGTCAATAATTTTGTGTATGAATGTAGCATTTTCGCATCCAAATTTCAGACTCTCGTATTCATATAATTAAGATGTATAAGTTGCCCTCTAGTTAATATTTTCCGCTGGATGTTGACAAAATTTCTATTCTAGTGGTAAGGATAACTTGCTTCCCAGCACAAGTGAAGCTCAAAGACTTGCGGGAATATTGTCAAACTGCAAAGTTCGCGTCTTTAAGGACAGTGGACACACCCTTCTCCTGGTACGTGAAGTGAATGTATATACTTGCAAGTATGATAATTTCAGATCATGCTTTCACTTGATACCTCTATAAACAGGGTGTGTTAAGTGAGACTACTTGAAACTATCATCCATAAAGTTGAGGATATTTTCTAGCGATCATGCAACTTCTAAATTTGACCATTGGTGTAAGATTGAATGGCCGAGATTGGTTCCTTTAACCCTCTATAATAAGATAATGTTCTCACATCTATATAAGATTGAATGGTCGAAATTAGTTCCTTCAACCTTTTACAATAAGATAATTCTTTCACTTGATGACTCCTATAATAGGTAGACTATTGCATTGCATCATATAACACTAGTTATGTTTGGCTGTTCACCACATTTAGAAGTTTGTGATATGAGAATATTACACTACTCTTGTGAGAACATAGCAAGAACCACCTAGAGTAGCGCTAGGAGCATATTAGAATTTTACTCATTTTAGAGGATTTAAATCTTTGTAGTTTGTTCAATATATTTAAATTTTATATGTAAACTATTTCCATTATAATAGAGAAATCTTCAATCGGTCCTTCAAAGTTATATAATTCACTATTAGTCCTTCAAAAATCTTGGTCACCAAATGGTTATCGTATATTAGTCCTCTAAATATTTTGTCACTGAATTAATCCTTTAAAGGATTTATCACCATTTGAATCCTCTATAAGGATTAAAATGGTGCACAAAGAATCTTTATATCAAATCTTTGAGGGGTTAATTTGGTGACAATCTTTGGAGAACAAAGTAGTAAAAAAACCTGAGGCACTAATCTGGCGTATAAATATTTTGGAGGACTAATGTTGGGGTGTATGTAACTTATGAGGACCATATTGATGATTTTCTCTTTATAATTTCCCCTTTAATTGCTTTGTAAAGTTTTTCTTTTCTTTTCTAAGATTGCTTTTGAAAAGCTTGAGTTTACCTTAATTTACATTTTTTAATATTTTATTAAATTATCTATGTTTATTACTTTCAGGGACTCTCATAGTCACAAATGCTGTAAAGAGCATTTTTTAATTTTAGTACTTGTCCATGGACCAATAGGCATACAAAAGGATGTGTTTTTGTGTTTTTTCTAAAACCATTTCTGCATAACCTTAACACAGTCCTTAGATCATGTGATGAACATCATGAACTCACTAGCCATGTTATATTGCTGTATTAAGTTTAACTATATTAGTCGCAAACTTACCTCCTATACAGCTTCAGTGATAACAACTCATCAAATGCAGGAAGATGGTATTGGTCTATTGACCATCATCAAGGGAACTTGCATGTACCGTCCTTCACGGAGGCATGATTTGGTCAGAGATTTCATTCCTCCTAGTATGACAGAATTCAGATATGCAATGGATCAAGTGGTTGGGTAATTTGATTTGGCAATATTATGTCCCCCACAATTTGATTTGTTAGACTACAGTTATTTACTTGATCTCTCTCTTCATGTGCATCTCTTGTTATTCCTTGCTTATTCTCAGGTGTACCTAATAATTTCGACAGAAATTTTTGATTCTGTAAAAGATAAACATGTTTAAACTTGAAAGGAGTTTTTTCATTAAATTGCTCATATTTTCTCATGTGCTGTTAGCCACTCCTCCACAACCTTATTCTTTGTTCCCTGGTATGTTCTGTTGAACAATCAACCTTGGATGTCAAGCATCCATTTTATTTGTTTGTTTGTATTTATCTTTATACTAATAGTTTAATACAAAGTGCCTAAATGGAGAAAAAGTGGTTTATAGATGTGCATACGTATCCGTATGAGTAAATGTGAAACCTAGACTTAAGTCCTTATTCTCTTAGGTTCAAGCCTACAATTTATGTCAGCCTTACTTCAATAATCTTCTTTGATAGTTTAATTAACACTTGTTCCCAAACAAATTGGACTAGTAGGTTTAAATCTGATATGCTACACTACTAATGTGGATGGTAGGTTATTTCGTTCTGTTACCGGATCTGTATTTTTCTCTACTTTGGAGGATGGAAAGATCGTAAAAGGTCTCTCTGGTGTTCCAGAAGAAGGTCCTGTCTTATATGTCGGTTATCATATGTTGTTGGGGTTTGAGCTTATCTCACTCACAGATGGATTTTTAAGTGAGAAAGGTATTGCCCTTCGCGGAATAGCCCATCCGGAGCTGTTCTTGCCTAAAGTGGAGAGTTTTTCATCTGAGTTTTCCATGTTTGATTGGGTGAAGATATTTGGTGGGGTGCCTGTTTCAGCAAGCAACCTTTTCAAATTACTTTCAACAAAGTCACATGTTCTTCTATATCCTGGTGGTGCTCGTGAGGCTCTCCATTATAAGGTACATTAGTTTTATTGCTTTATCTATGCTTCTTATCCAACCTTTGTAGTATCTATGATTCAGTTATTTATGCAATCACATTAATACAACATGCAGTTGATGTTTCCATGTGTAGTCTTTGGGATCAGCATTTACTATTTTGTGATGGTGTCTTCTACTTTAAAACTGACTGAACTCTGCAATTGCTAGGGGGAAGAATACAAGTTGTTTTGGCCTGATCATCCGGAATTTGTGAGAATGGCCGCTCGATTTGGTGCCACAATTGTTCCATTTGGAGCTGTGGGAGAAGATGATTTAGCTCAAGTACGTTTCTTCTTTTTCTATCAGTCTCTTTTTGGTTCACCCCTCACATTTTTTAACCATCACACTTTAGGGATGTTTGAGGCTCTTACGAGTGAAGTAATTTTGGTTATTGATGAGAAAACCAATGTTAAAAGTGGAGTTAGTGGAGTACACTGAGGTTTAGATTTTCTTTCATCAGATCTTTTTCTTTTGGCTTCTTGATTCTGTATGCTACCTTCTAGTCAGTTTCTAAAAGTGTTGACATTAAAAATTAGTGTACCTAAAATAAGTTTCATCTTTCACATTGGTCTTTCATAATAGTTAGTTTAAGAAAATGAAGGACTAAAAATCACATATTTTCAAAAGTTGGATGGATGACTAATTCATCAATTTGAAAGCAGAATAACTGATTGCAAGTTTAGCAAAAATTACAGGGACTACAAAATTCGTACTTTTTCCTCTTTTTTTTTCTAAACCTGTTAGGAATGTTTACTTTTAAATGTCTCAATGAACGTTCAGAGAAATATCAAGTTGAATAATGAAAATGTTGGGGGGTGGTGGGAGAGAGGAATGAGAAGAAAATAGCTGTTTTTCCTTGCAATTCTTGAGTTTTGATTAATTGGTCTTGCTTTTTGGTTGGACTTTTTTGCTTGAATTATGCAGATGGTTCTTGACTACAACGATTTAATGAAGATCCCCATAGTCAACGATTACATAAGAGATATGAATCGTGACTCAGTTAAGTTTAGGTAACTATTCTCCATCTCAATACTGTTTATTGTTTATAATATAGCCTCAAAACTGTAGCCAACAACACCATTTCTAATATATACCCACCTTATAGTTAAAATTTGTTGAAAGGTATAAAATCATGAGAAATTTATTAAATAACACTGATACCCACAAATTTGTATGATTTTATATTTCAACCTGTACAAGAGACAAAGAACATGTTCTAAGGGGAGTGAAGAAATGTTCTTGACATTTCTCATAGACCATATAACTTATGAAGAGGAGTGCTAACAACAACACACTCTTGCACACTTTATCATTGGTTAATATATTACAAAATTTGGTGGAATCTTTTTGAAGTAAGTATAATTCACTAAAACATTCCATTTTTAAGAAATTTCAAACCATGTTTTCATATGATATCTGATAGCTTATACATCCAATCTATGGATTTTTCTTTCACAACTAAGCCATTGGTGTGTTTGTTGCTATTCAGAGATGAGAGAAGTGGTGAAGTAGCAAACCAGAATCTCTCTGTTCCTGTGCTTGCACCCAAAATACCTGGTCGCTTTTACTTTCTGTTTGGGAAGCCCATAAGAACAAAAGGCATGGAAAATATGCTAAAAGACAGAGAAAATGCCAACAAAATATACCTGCAGATTAAGTCAGAAGTTGAAAGCAATTTGAATTACTTGATCAAGAAGAGGAAAGAGGATCCATACAGGAATTTCATTGACAGAAAGATGTATCAGATATTTTATCCTCCTGAAACTGAACCAACTCCATCATTTGAGCCCTAACAAATGTTTTCATTCACATTACTGATTCTTATGTAATCACAATTATTTGTGAACAGATACATGTACATGGTCATTATTCTAATAAAATGTGGTGTTTTTTCTATGTACCAAAAATAATGTAGCTTTCTTCAGAGTTCATAATTGATGTCAATGTCAACAGCCACATTCTTTACCACAACTGTGCCTTGCAAGTCTAAAACAGAAGAAGCAACTTGAATGACTTATTAATGTTTTATATATATATATATATATATATATATATATATATATATATATATATATATATATATATATATATATATCATTTGGTTACAATTTTTTCATACTTTATTTTAACCTTTCAATCACATTTAAAGTTTAGAATGAGTAATATAGTACTCACGTTATAAAAGAATTTTACACTGTTTCTAACAGCAAATTGTGTATATGGCAAATGTGTCTTGCAAAAATGATCTTAGCTATTGCTTCCTACATCCCTATAATTACTAACTGCAACCCTCACGCTACTTCTGCAGAGGAAGAAGAGATGGAGGATGACAAGAAAAAATGCAGAAAAAAATTGTTTTGAAAAGACTTTAATATTGCTGCATTGCTTCTGTCTGAGGAGAATAGATGAAGAATGAGAAGAGAGAATACAGGAAAAATTCTTTATGAAAAGAATTTTAAAATGTATTTCTTTGTATTCTGGAAATTTTTATCTGGAACATATTTCAACGTACGAGTATTTTAAAAAAATCATTTCAAAATATATTTTGAGTTTTGAAAAGTTTTTCTTTTTCGAGAATTTCATTCTGAAAAAATATATTCTGGAACATATTATATGTACCGTAAGAATCATTCCAACAGATATTTGTTGAGTTTTGAAAAGTTTATTTTTTCAAGAATTTCATTATGAAAAAAATTTATTCTAAAACATATTTTATATGTTTCGAAGATTCTGTTACAAAAGTTTTGAGAGATTTATTTGAAAAAATTCTTTCCGAAAATTCAGTTCCCAAAATTTCGAAAAACTGTGAGAAAGGCAAAAGAACATCTCGAATGTGTAAGGGGTGTGCGAATAAATTATGCAGATTCATGAAGAAAACTTTTCTGTTGAACGACATACTTATTAAACTTAATTGTTGATGCTTATACAAAATTACATCGTCTATCAATAAGTAACGCTTTTTGTATGACTTTTAAACTAAACTTAAATGGCGCATTTACTAGTAGTTTAAATAAAAAAAATATCATCTCATCTCAAAGTCTTATCTAATTAATTGACTTGTGTAATAATTATTGTTGAAAGACATACATATCGTGATTTTTAGTTACTTGAAAATGTGAATATACTTTCAAAACTAATTACCAGCAAATTTAATTTTCAATTGCATGAAAGATTAAGATTGATGAACCATGTAATAAAATTTGTATATTGGTTAACCCCTGTTACTATTGGCATGGTAATTTTTTTTAATACTATTAACTACATCATCTTTTAAATATTTTTATTAAATAGGAGATATTAGTTCGTTTTCACTAAAATAAATTATGTTGGTTCCTCTTCTCATAACGATACCATGACTCTCCAATGTGATAGATGCGTGAACTGTTTCCAACTCAAGGCACTGTCTCAAACATGTTTCCCAACAGAAAGCCCCATTAGTAATGTATGTATGTTTCTTTACTTTTTAATCTATATTTCTTATGACTTTCTAGCAAGGAACAAAACTTGAAATATTATAAATATGTATTACTAAATCAAATTTAAAACCTCAGTTGTTATAAATTTAGTGTCTTGATATATGTAAAAGGTATCAAAATTGTAGAAGAATGATGTGTGGGAGATGAAAATGATTGATTTGAATGAATTTGAGAATGAAGTTTATGTTATTTTTTTAAGGGATTTGGAACTGATGAAATTGATTTGAAGGTAAATTTGATGAAAGATTGTGAAGGTTTAACTTATATGAGTAATAAAAAATAAAATTTAATCAATGAAAATATAAGATTACCAAATTATCTTTTGTTAAAAATAATATAAAATGATAGATAGATAAGTTGTAATTAATTTTGAATTTTTTTTATAATAAATAAAATTATTCATAATATTTATTAGTTGTAAAAAAAAAAAAAATATTTATTAGTTGTAAAAAAAAAATTGAAGATGTCAATGGAACCCATTCTCTTTTCATTTGCAACTGGTTCTTTCTCTCATTCATGCTTTTTTTACTTCTGAAACTTATTCAAAAATTTTATCGTATGTTTTTTTGGCAGAAAGTTGTTGTATTGAACGTCGAAACATTTTACTACAACCGAATTGAAGGATGCCTACGTTGTTGGTGGTGGCTGGTGTCTTTCACGTCAACGAAGGACATGGTGCAACGGTGGGTTGTTTTTAGTTGCGGTAGTGCAATGCTAATAAAATAACATGAGTATATTAAATTGGTTAATAAATTAGTTTTTAAATTAACGATTAATATTAACTAAAAAATTATTTCTAAATTTATTTAATAATTAAATACAAATTTAAAAATTAATTTTTGTTGATAATTAAAATTTTAATAATTAATATTAATGATTAATTTATAAATTATAGTGATTGATTTAAAAAATAATTTAAAAATATCATTATAAATAATTTTAATTTATAAATTTATATTTAAATTAGTTATTATAACAAAAAATTATTATTAAAATTTGTTACCGATTAAAGAATACATTAAAGAATACATCTAAATTATTATTGCTATTTTACAAAGTAATAATTTTGAAGAATTTAAAAATATTCATACTTGTTAGGGTATTTATTAGGAAGAATTCTACAATCCAAAGATATTTTTAAAACAACATAAGAAGTACTCTTTATCTATAAAATAAATAAAGATGTGAACTTTAAGCTTTTGTGAGGAAGGACACAGTTATGGTAATGAATGAGCCATAAATATAGATTGCTTGCGTGGTTTTGCTTCCATAAACAAAAAATTTAACATTGTCGTTGTGTTATTTTGTGTTGTGGGTAATAATTCTCACTTTACTGTTACTTTTATTATTCTCCCTCTTCCTTCACTTTCTCCAAGTTTTTCTCTAATCAAACATTCAAAAGATTTAGACGCACTCTGATACTTTTAATTGTGCTTCATTTTGTGGTTCCTCACACTCAGATCCTTTCACACTACTCTTCAAAAGGTTCGATTTTTCTTACTTTATCGTTTATCGCCGTTCTTTTACTTCTATCAATGCAAATTCTGAGTTGTGTTGTTATAAATGGGTTTGATCGTGCTGAATATTGGTCCATTGGGTGGTTTCGTAGATGTTGAGTGAACATAGACTAATGGGTCTGTTTCATTATTTCACTGTTTAGTTACTTACTATTAGGGGTTTTCGAGAGTTTCTTTTCTGTGCTGCGATTTTACATTTCCTTTTATTTGGAACGAGGTTTAGTAAAATGGTGATTCTGCTTTTGTCGGTGTAAACTATTTCTGAAAAGGTTTGTCCCAATGTACAGAAAACTTGTCGAATTACTGTGTTGTTAGTATTTTCGAATTTATGTAGAAATGAACTCAATTAGTGCTGCTTATTTTGTTTCTTGATTAGGTTTATATCTTTACTGACAGCTCGTAAGTCTTGTTATAAACATTGCTCGGTTGTTTTTGGTCTTTTGAATTAATCCCTAGATTACCTATGTGAGGGTGTGTTGACATGAAGAGTACTAATACACTCTTTCTAATACATTTTCCATCATTGGTTAAAATTTGTTGAAACTAAAATGTGAAGCAAGACTCACGATTTTTTGTGATTTTCAGTAAGTTTCAACCAGTAGTCAAGAGTGATAATGCATGTGTTGCTAACATTTCTCTTGCTGATTCATATAAACACTAATCTAGGTGTGGGGGTTGCTGTTATGTGGGTGGAGAATATTCATATTGATCTTTGGTGTAATAGCAAACAATTTAAGAGAAATTGAGATGCTACAGTGGTGGTATGGCTACCCTTTTTAAACTATTGAAAACTTTCTAAGTCCAGTAGTTGAAGAAAGCCTCTCTATTTTCTTCCAACTTTAGAGAGTGTTGGAAGAAGCCTCACATTGATTAGTGATAAGGTCAATTCACAAAATATAATTAGGTGAAAACTTGATTTTTCAATCTGGTTTTGTGGGGTTGAGTTAGACTACTAGCATAAGATGTTTGACTGATATGAGTCTTTGTTATTGAACAGAAGAGAGCATTAGTGATATTATTATGTGATAAAAAGCCTCTATGTTTTCTTCCGGCTTTAGAGAGTGTTGGAATTTCCATATCGATTAGTGATAAGAACAATTCACAATATATTATTGAGTTAGGCTTCTAAGCATAGGATGTTGACTGATTTGAGTCTTTGTTATTGAACAAAAAAGAGCATTAGTGATATTATTATGTGATAAATTTCTTCAATTATAAAAAGTTGGAGTGTGGTGAATTATTCATCCAGTTAAATGTTTGCTAGAATAACACAAGTTTTCTTTTTTCTTCCTTAAAAATTATAAAAATTTAAATTCCTTTTTAATTTTTATTTGTGTGCAGACATGTACAAGAATCGGCTGCAAGAGTTGGCTCAAAGAAGCTGTTTTAATTTGCCAGCCTATTCATGCATTCGTGAAGGGCCAGATCATGCTCCTCGTTTTAAAGCTACTGTCAACTTTAATGGAGAGACCTTTGAAAGCCCTACTTTTTGTTCTACTCTTAGACAGGCAGAACATGCAGCAGCTGAAGTGGCTCTTAACACTCTTGCAAAAAGAGGTCCCTCTAGAGCTTTGGCTGCAAGAGTTCTGGTGAGCAAATGAGAATTTTAAGAATCTCCTTCCTGGTTTTTTCTTTCTTTCTTTAAAACTGTAATCACTCTTCCACTCACGTTTGTAGTTTGATGTACAAGTATTTTGATCTTGAATACTAGAATTGGAAAAGTATTTCTTCCTATAAAAATATTCAATATTGTAGTATTAGTATAGTAAAATAAAAGTAGAAAATTATCTTTGAAAATAAGTATTTAGTGTATCAGAAATACAAAAATCATTTTAGCACCCACTTTCTGGGAAACCAGAAGCATTTTAATAAGAGTGTTTAAAGCTGAATTTTCATGTTTGGCTTTCTCTCCATTACTGGTTTAAATGTCAACTTATATATATAAGCGATTTTAGGGCCAAATATACATTCTATTTCAAATAGATATTTAATTTTATAGTCTCTTTTTTATCTTCTTTTAGAGGGTTGCATTTTCCCAAAATATGTTGAGGCTAGTTGACTCATTAATTACATTTAACTTTTTTTGCAACCAAATAGTATATAGAATGGACAAATAGAAGAATTTCAGATTATAGTAAGAACAGAAACATACCCACAAATGTTAGGAATTAAAGAATGTCATTGATGATCTAAAAGATTTTTTTTCTGAATATGTATTTTTCATTTGGATATTGACAGGATGAAACAGGAGTATACAAGAATTTACTCCAAGAAACTGCTCATAGAGCTGGACTGAATCTTCCTGTTTATACTACAATTCGTTCTGGACCAGGTCATGGTCCTAACTTCTCGTGTACAGTTGAGATTGCAGGAAAGCATTTTACAGGAGATCCAGCTAGGACCAAGAAACAGGCTCAAAAAAATGCTGCAATGGCTGCTTGGGCTGCATTGAAAAAATGTGAGCTTTTTGATTCTTCAATCATATTTATGTGTGTCTGCATATTATCCGTGCCTTAATATGACTATTTTTCATCATACCTTTCTCTTTTTTGCACATTATTCTGTCTTTCCCTCCCACATTTAACTTATTGTTGTTGTTCTAAATTTCTTCTAGTGTCAGAGCATAGTTTATCATCTTCATTTTCGCCGGAGTCTAGAGGCAATGAAGAACAAGATCAAGTCATCATAGCTCGCATCCTTGCAAATGGTTCAGAGAACTTTTCCAAAGGTGATAATCAACTTGGATGGCAAAAATCTACTTCAACCTCTTTGGTATCAACCCATCCTACAGCAAACATGTACCCTACACAATGCCAGCAATGTGTAATCTCTAGTTTCTCACCAGAGTTGGCTCTGTATCAGATTTGGCAGCAAGAACAAATTTTGCAGCAACAAAATCGTCTATTGGCACTAACATTTCAGCCAATTATTCCATCTACTCAACATATTTATCCATTAATGCAATCCATGTTCCAGCCAGACCACTGTCTCTATTTCCCGAGCGAGTTGGGATCAGTTCCTGTAGGACCAAAACTATCAATGGCTACATCAAGCCCTTCATTTTGTTTTTCAAACCAAATTGCTCCAGAACTAAGTGCAAGCAGATCAACACTAACCATCAGAGAGATACAAGAAGAAAAAACAGAAGATCCCCCAGTTTGTACCTTTAGCAATGAAACTAGAGTCTTACCCCCAGTTGATGAGAATAAGAAGCTTGATAGTTCTGGAAGCAGAAGTAGAGCTACTGAGCAGGGAGAACAATGTGAGAAATCTGAATGGGATTCTCATTGGAGCATGGGATCTGTACACAGACCAACTAATTCTGAGCTCCAAAACCCATCAAGGATTGGTTCATCTGTTCTCAGATCACGTTCACAAGCAAGCTACAACAGAAGTTTTAGACCACCACCTCCTTCATCATCTTCCATTGCGCGAGCCATATGCCCTACTTCATCTGGTTCAAGACCACAACATGTTGGATCAAGGTTGAGAACTGGAATCCCACTAAGTCCAGGAAGTTCTACTCCTGGAAGATTTGGCATGATGAGAACACCTACTCCGCTATTTGTGGCACCACCTGTGAGAATCAGATCCGTGGTTCCGGTCTGCTCCGCTCCTCCAAGGAGATCCATGGCAGAAGAGGTGTCCAAGAGCAAGGAAAAAGAAGATCTAAAACCTGAAGACAAAGAGGTATCAAGAACTAGCTCTGAGCTTGGCCATCTTAGAATATGAGTGAGTATAAATACTAGAAGATTAGCAAGTATGGTAGTTCTTTCCAAATATCATGATGACCTTTACAGGCATTTACAGGAAAGAATAGGCATCTCCTTTTGGTAATTTTATGTCAAGCAATAAATTTGAAATACAAAATTATATATATAAATATGTCATTAGAATTTCTTGAGTGTATTAACACTAGGCCCGGAGCTTGATCTATTAAGAAGGCTGGACTATAGAGTTTCCGTCCCTCTAGGATAAGCATATGAACCAGAAAACCTGTATAAGGGAGAAATTAATATTATATATATATATATATTATGTGAATAACTATTAATTTAAATAGATTATGTACCATTGGGCAAAGTATTTTTGTAATATCATCTAATTACAAAGTATCATTACAGATAGATAATTGCATTATAGAGAGACATACACATCTCGATTGTAGACTTAGATGATTCTGATATTAAGTTAAGAAGTGAACTTTAAATTTAATTCAAGTCTACAAAATTGATTTGTAAAGTAGAATTTACATTGACTTATACACCGTAATTTTTCATATTTTTAATTAATGTGAGATCTTCAACGGTTATATTTGCTTGTGCTAATGAGGGTTCTGGCTGGATTTAGATCCTCTCCAATAATTTTTCTCTCCAGCACTCTCTTGCCATTTTTCTCTCTTTGGATGTGAATCATCTAATGGTCTATAAAATAACTAAATTACTAATAAAATCTCATGAAATGATCGGTCTTACATATTTTCTTTTCTTTGTTGCAAGAGTTAGCAATACTTTACCTTGCTCAACTTATTGCAAGACTTTTTATTAGTAATTTTTACCTTTGAGCTTTTTATAAATTTTCTCTTGCAAAATGAGTTAAGTAAGTTCCAGCTCTAATTACAAGCTCTTGCAATAAGAAAAAGAAAAGTGCATTATATCAGTCATATCTTGTCCAGTTTTTGTTGGTAATAATATAATTATTTCATACCTTTAGATGATTCAAATCCAGGGACTGAAAAATGGCTATACAGGATTTGTTGCATTGAATTATAATTGGGGTTGAAAGATTTTGTATGTTGGATTTTTTTTTTACTTGTATGTTCTATTGGGTTGTGAGATTGCATTTCTTGGGATGCGTGTTTTGTATCATATGTATTTTTGGAATAACATAACGTGGACACCGCTTATGTTACGTAAGTGCTGCTAGTAATACTATATTCTTTCCTTCATTTTCAAAAGAAAAAAAATGTTCCTTTTACATCTTTGTTTTATTTATAACTGCAATAAAGGATTAAATGAAGAAAATAATTAAAGATGTTAAAATGAGTTATAACTTATGAGTCAAGATTTATCAAAAGTTTGAGCGTGAGTAATGAATTGGATCAAGACTTTTTTTTTTAAGTTTAATTCTTGATAATTCAACTTGTATGAACATGGTTGATTTACTTTGTCATCTTTAAAAAAAAAACTATAACTATTTCAATTTATATTTATATTGTTAAGATAAATAAAAAAATTAAAAGACCATTATATGACCAGCATTATGCATTTTTAAGAGTTTGTTTGTATGCTGTGTGAAATATTTTATACTATCAACCAATCAATCATAACGCGTGATTATTATGACTTTATCGGTAGTTATTGTAGAACTTTAAAATCTTATTAAATATGAAAATTTGTTTATGATTGAATAATATTTCAAAAACTTTCTGCTCTATTGGTGCATAAACCATTAAGGTGCACAAACCTTTTGAAATGATGTATAGCAGATTATTAATGCTATTTAGTGGTCAATATAAACTTTGATATTTCATCCTGTTACTTCGTTTTTTCTTTTCCTGTAGATTGATCACTTAATTTTATTTGTTTTCATTTTTAATGTAACGTAAAATTAAATCTTATATAATGATAAGTTAAAAAATTTAATCGCTATTTATATTAAAAATACATTTTCTGAAAAGGTAAAAATTTTTATAAGATAATTTATAATTTAATGAAAATCTACCTTTTATGCATTAAATTTTAATTATTTCTTTTATTTAGCTGAATTTTTTTATTGTTAAATAGAATAAAAAAGCATTTTACTAAAATCTTTTCTAGTAGGAGATTTCATATTAATTAAAAATAAAATAAATTCAAAAGTATAGTAAATCCCAACTTATATACTAGATTTGTAAAGTTGATTTAGATTTTGTGTTATAGGGGTTGATTCACTTAAAGAAATTTGCTTAACAACCATTGATCCTTCAGACATGTCGCTAGTTTCACATCGTTGGTTATCTCATGATTCAACGGTTGAGATTTGAAGTTGTGTCGATTGAAATGACAATCATTCCAGAATAAAATTAACGGTCAACCACCGATGGATCCACTCATAAGGTTCCAATTGTATCATATTATTTGTGTGTCAACATCAATCCATCCACTAGCCTTTAAAGTTGAGTATGGAAATATAAAGATTTATGTGTCAACATTGAAGGTTCTGTCCGTTTTTAAAGTTGTGATTCTATAAATATGAAGATTTATGTGTCAACAACGTCATCCTAATGGACTACTCAAGAAGATGCTTGACATTGAGCGCCGAGCGATGACAATAGTAATTATTCATATTGTTAAAGAAACTAGTAATCAAGGTTAAAAAACAAAAACAATTGAACCTCAATTAGGCCAACCTTAATCAAAGGCCCATATAAAAAACTATAAATAAGACCCAAAGTAAATTAGTAACAATTTTTACCTCGCATTTATTATAATATTAATTATTTACACCGAATAAAAATTATCCTAGCCTATTTAACCTTAAAATTATAATTTTCTAATTTGGAAGAAAAAAAAAATTCTTAAGACACTATTATAAACAACAAATGAATTATTTTCTAAAACAATAATTAGCACATGGGTTACAGGCAGCAGCATAACCCAGACATGCACTCATTGAAATTTGTTAGCACTCCCATTCATTCATTAAACTCTGCAACCCAATTTGTGTACAACAACTTTTAATTTTCTTAAACAAGACACCAAAAACCAATGTCCTATTCCTTCTCCAAACGCAATAAATAAAGTTAGTAAATATTTATTAATAAAGATTATGAATTACGGATTAATGGATCTTGCCTTAGGAGTTACGAAACATCCAAGTAAATACCCGTGAATTTAGGGCACACACATCACTTACGTACAATACTGTACAATAATACGGACACTGTGTACGTATACACACATCTACGATACGACTACAAAAACGGCTTCGTTTGTGTAGGTGTAAGTCTGTTTGGGATTTGACTTATGAGAATCAGAATGAGAAGAAGATCTCACTCTTTTCTTCTTGTCTGAGACCAAAAGTCCAAACACTGTGTTACAGTTCCAAACAATTCTCCACTCACTCAATTTTACTTCTCTTTTTATTACCCTAAGTCTTTGCACTCCACAGCATAAGATAATCTTTTTCTTTTTTTTTTTCTTTTTTAATTTCCCCCCAAACTCAGAGGCCATTCATAGATTTTCATTTCGCTGTCCTTTTTCGGCCAGATCACTGAATCTTGGTGGAACTGAGTGACGTTTGCGGTTTCTCTCAGTTGTTGAAGATTGTGAAAATCAGGTTTGCTTTTGAATTTTATTTCAATTTTGATTTCTGATTAAAATCGTGCTCTCTCGTGGTGCATTTGTCTTTTTTTCGTGTTTTTTTGTTTGTTTGTTTGTTTGTTTAGATTGGATTAATTGGTGTGTTAATGATTGATTGTTTAGGTAATTAGGAATGCCGATGGATGGAGCTTAGATTTGAGGAATGGGGTGTGTGATTAGCAGGGATGTGTCGAAGGGGATAATCTCTGAGGTGAAGGAGGAGAAGGGTTTGAGTGGTCAGAGTAAGAGGAAGGTTGATGGAGTGTCAGGGAGCAAGAGTGAGATTGTGGTAGAGATTCAGAATGGTGAGGAGAAAGAGAAGGGTGGTGGTGAAGAGGTGCAGCGGCCTCGGGGCGAAAGGAGGAGATCGAAGGCGAATCCGAGGCTGAGCAATCTGCCCAAACATTTGCGGGGGGAGCAGGTTGCTGCTGGATGGCCGCCGTGGCTCACCGCAGTGTGTGGGGAAGCACTCAGTGGCTGGATTCCAAGAAAGGCAGACACCTTTGAGAAAATTGATAAGGTTTGTCTGTGTGTGTGTGTGTTTGTGTATAATTTGGGTGTATGTATGCATTGCATTGTGATTAAGAAACGGAAAAACATTTTGTGTGGTAATGTGGTTTGTTTGAAACTCGTTGCTACAGATTATCCAATATCCCCGGTGTTGTCAAAAGTAAAACTCATGATTTATTGTTAATCTGTTTGTAATTTTCTGGTGGTAGAATTAACTGGAATTGAATTTGTGCATTGTTTGAGTGGATGAGATGAACTTGTGTGGTGTGGGATCTTATATTTGCTTCTGACTATGATTATTTTCCTCTCTTTGTTTCCTCTTTTTTCTTTCGCTTTAGATTGGGCAAGGGACTTATAGTAATGTGTACAAAGCTAAAGACACAATGACGGGTAAAATTGTTGCCCTAAAGAAGGTTCGTTTTGACAATTTAGAACCTGAGAGTGTAAAATTCATGGCGAGAGAGATTCTTATTTTGCGAAGGTTGGACCATCCCAATGTTGTAAAGTTGCAAGGTTTAGTTACGTCAAGGATGTCCTGTAGTTTGTATTTGGTGTTCGATTATATGGATCATGATTTGGCTGGACTTGCTGCAAGCCCAGGAATCAGGTTCACAGAGCCTCAGGTTAGACCAGGTTTGCCTTATTTAAGAATTGCTTATCTCATTTGGTAATTGGTACATTTTCTTTTCAAGGGCTAGGATGTAATGTCTCCAAATACTGTACCCTCCTCGCAGGTAAAATGTTACATGCATCAGCTGCTATCAGGACTTGAGCACTGTCATAGCCGTCATGTACTTCACCGTGATATTAAAGGTTCAAATCTTCTTATTGACAATGAAGGAACACTTAAGATTGCCGACTTTGGACTGGCTTCTATATTTGATCCAAACCATAAACATCCTATGACTAGTCGTGTAGTAACCCTTTGGTATCGACCTCCTGAGTTGCTCCTTGGTGCCACAGATTATAGTGTGGGTGTAGATCTCTGGAGTGCTGGATGTATATTAGGAGAGTTATTGGCTGGGAAACCAATCATGCCTGGTCGTACAGAGGTAACAACACACCTACATGCTATATCATCTTGTTTGCTTTTCATCATTTCCCTCTTAGTAGGTAATTCTATGAATCTGTCGTATAGTATGTATACATTTGTGAGGACAGAGACTAGAGAGATGCTGGGAAGATTATAAGGATATTAACAGTAATTTAGCTTCCTTCAGTCATGCAACGTAGATCACTACCTACCAAATTGCGTTTTGTACAATATGTAAATAATTCTCATATCTTGTTTATAGAATGATGCTTTCTTTTAATTGGCATAATACTAGTAGATCTTATGTTTAGTTTTAATTTCTCTTGCATAGTTTGGGAGCGTTTCAAATTTGCATAGTTTGATAAGAAGATATAGCAAGTGCATTTAGTTGATGGTTATAAAAAAACCGTAATTGGATTTTTTCTAACACTTTTCTTGTATAGGTGGAACAACTGCACAAGATATACAAACTATGTGGTTCACCTTCCGATGAGTACTGGAAGAAGTCAAAGTTGCCTAATGCTACCTTGTTTAAACCACGAGAGCCATACAAGAGGCGCATAAGAGAGACTTTTAAAGATTTTCCATCTTCTGCTCTACCCCTCATTGATACACTTCTCGCAATTGATCCTGTAGAACGGGAAACTGCCTCAGATGCTTTGAGAAGTGAGGTGAGGTTTCTCAAAATTCCAGATCTTTTTGTTAAAATGCTGGTTTGTTTCTTTCAAATTTTGCACTGCCGTGTTTTTTATTTATCATTTCTTAAATTTTCACAATAAAGTGTGTGCTGATCTTAAATTAATGTAATATACTCGTATCTGTGTAAAAGTTGATAGAATGACCTTCATTCTAATTTATGTGTTTTTCCTGGTGTGTTTTTATTATCTTTTTATATCAAACCCATGTACATTTACCTTGCCTGTCTGCTCCTGCATTCTCCAGTTCTTTACGACACAACCTTATGCTTGCGATCCTTCTAGTCTTCCAAAATATCCCCCAAGCAAGGAAATGGATGCTAAACGAAGGGATGACGAAATGAGGAGGTATCTCTGCTCTTAAGTTTCCTTTCTGCAAACCAAAGTATATGTACACACGCATAGATATATGATGAGAGAAATTGGAAGGAAAATAAGGCATGTGATAAGTAAATGCAATGTGTTGTTGGCCCTGATGTCACTTAACAATTAGATTTTGTATTCTTTAGATTATTCATTGGCATTTGTAACCTTATACTATCTAACAAACACATACACAAATCTATAGAGGTTATCATCAGAGCGAAAATTTTCTTATCTTTTTAGTTAATGTTTTGCTAGTTATCATATAGCCATCCTACTGTATTTAATTATCTCTAAGATACTTCATCTATATGAATGTACAGACTAAGAGCTGCTGGCAAAGCTCAGGTTGATGGCCCCAAGAAGCATCGTACTCGTGATCGTGGTACAAAAGCTTTTCCTGCTCCTGAAGCCAATGCTGAGCTTCAATCGAATATTGATGTAAGTTTAATAATCACGAGTATACTAGAGATGCTTTGGTTCAGTTTATAAAACCACTGAATATTATATGCTGAGATTATTATCTCTTTCAAGAACGCTTAGCACAATGAAATGATTGAGAGAGTAAGTAGTAAGGACAATTAGGATTTGTCAACAGAACTTTTGTGTCTCAGACTGACACAAATATCTGCAAGTTCCAACAGTACCATTTTCAACTATCCTTCTAATATCTGTCTTACTTTACAGTAGACAAAAAAAAAAGTATGAATGATTATGCATCCTGAGTTAAAAATGTAGTTGATTAAACGTGTTGTGTAACAGAGAAGAAGGCTAATCACTCATGCAAATGCCAAGAGCAAGAGTGAAAAGTTCCCTCCACCACATCAAGATGGACAACTTGGTTTTCCTTTGGGTTCTTCCCATCATATTGATCCTGATACTGTTCCAACTGATGTCTCTTTCACATCAACCTCTTATACCTATTCAAAGGAACCATTCCAAGCTTGGTCTGGTCCCATTGGTAATGCTGCTGACATTGGAGTGCCAAAGCGGAAGAAACACACTGCAGGTGATGCATTGGATTTATCAAAACCACAGAAAGATTCTCTCAAGGACAAGATTAAAGGAAAGAAAATCATAGCTTAGATATTATTAATACATTCTTATAGAGTCAATTAAGAATCCGCCTCTGCTACCTCATTTTTGGATGCATACTACCAATTGCTGCGCAATGCGTTTTAAAAATGTCGTGCTGCTTCCTCATTCCTCGTAAAAGTATAATAGCTTCTCAGTTCTCAGCAACGGGTACAAATTACTTTCCCCCATCTTTACACCTTCATTTTCCCCATTTTTTATTTCTTGGTTTTTAATTTCATTGAAATGAAAATTTTCTTTTCTGTTCAATCTGTTAGTATGATGAGAGAATTACTACTTTGTACATCGTGATTTATTTTTTTAAAGGAGTCCCGTGTTAATATCTGAATTGTGTTTAATGTTTTAGAATTATAATGCTGTTGAGTTATTTTGGTATTCTCATTTATAGATATAGTGAGGAAACAAATAAAGGGAGTAGAAAAGAAGAGAAATAGGTGAGAAATTAGTTGAAAATAAGATTCTTTGGTTGGAAACAAATAGGTGAAAAAGATAATAGAGATGAAAGGAAAAATATGTATTATATTTGAATTTGAATTTGAAATTGCCATGCCTCCCTGATTGCTGATTACTATTTCTTGCAAGAGTCCATTACTCCGTGTAAATTATATTAAACCAAATAATTATTATTACACTTTCTGGCGTAATAATTAAATTTGACTTAGGTTTTTCAATGTCATAAGATGTCAATCTTTAACAATTATAATCCGTTAACTAAAAATTATTTAATTATAATAAAATAAATTTGATTGCTTCCAAAACGTTATGTCCCATGTTAAAAATTTGTTTTTTTTTTTGTATCTAAGACTAATCAAAAGACTATCTTAAAAACAAATATGTTTTTTAAGATAATACATGAAGAAATACCTGTCTCCTATTTCACCCTCACCAACAATATATACAATTAAAAAGATTTTGTTATAGATATCTCATACTATAACGATAACAAAATTCGGAAAATCAAAAAAAATTATTAGATTAGATCAAATTTTGCATTTACTTGTAAAAGTTGATCCAGTGCAAACCAAACTTATCATACTGTATGTTCTATATTTATAAATTTATAACACTACTGGTTTGACTTTTTATTATCTGAAGTAACCTTTATGATGCTTGGATACACATTGTTTCTCAACAACTTATAATTTTTTTAAATATCTTTCAAAATTGCATTTTAAAATATATACGATTATTGATTACTGGTGTCCATATATATATATATTTGTGTTGGGTATGTATGTGCTGGTCCCTGCTTATACAGTCTGCCTCCACCACTGGGTCTTATTTCCTCTGGTTATTATCATATTGGGAATATTTCATTACGTGTAATTAAGTCTCTCTAGTCAATATTAAACTATGTTTCTGATATGCTGAATTATCAATATTAAACTATGTTTTGAAATACAGTGGAGGTTGTAACCCGTTTTATCTTAATACTTTTTTTTTTCAATTGAAATTTTATTGATCTTTTAAAAGTAGTAATAAGCGTAATAGTGGTTTTTAACAGTCAACTATTTAGAAATAAACTTAGGACATGTTTAACTTAACAATTTTAGCCTATATTGAACGGAAATGGATAATTGAAGCATGTGAAAACAATTAATGAAATTTAACATTTTTGGGCGTAATAAAAAGTTTAAAAGTTTAGATTCTATTTCTTTTTGGGCAGAATGTGTTCTACATGAGTCACAGAATGACAAAATTTAACACATAATGAATTGGAGATACAACCTATGTAAATCAAAGATATACAACAATTATGTTAGAGATCTTCCTTTCATTAAAACTTAAGCACAACAAATATAAAAATCATTAAAAAAAATTTAATCTGTTAATCTTTCTCATGCACAAAAGACTTTAATGAAAAGTTTAATTTCACTTTAATGTATTCTCTAACAATTTCACACCTCTCAAAAATAAAAACAAACATAAATTTGTGATTGATTTAAGAGCCCTACTGACCCGTGTCTTTTACGAGTAATTAATAATGTATTTTTACTTTTACAAAAATTCATACTTAACTGTAACATTAAATGAACTATTTTCTCAATAATCATTAATACAATTTTACAAAAATTATTAATACAGTTTTAATTTATTTAAAAGATAAAAATATTCATAAATTATACAAGTGTAATTGGTAATTTATTTGATGAAAATCAAAATTTATCATCTATTTATCATTCACGTGTCTCGTTCTGTAAAGAAGTACAATTTTTTCGTCACATAAGAATTTGGAAAAGATTAAAAATTTAATTTTTTTTTTGAAAAAAATAGAAATCGTTTCTTTAAACGTTTCAAAGTCTTCATATTTTAAATTCTCACGAAAAAACTTTAAAATGTCGAAAAATATTTTTACTTGTCTCATGATAAAGACATTGGAAAAATTTAAAGCTTTTTATTTTACATGTAAAGAATAATTATAGGAATAAAAAACAAAAAAAAATCTTTTATCTTTAGGAAAAATATTATATATATTTATATGATTTTAATCAGTGAAATTAATTATTACATATTTCAACATAAATGTATTAAAATCAAAATTCATTAATTATATATTAAATAATGACCTATTTTAATGAATTAAATTAATTCTTTTAAATTTCAAAATAAATATAATAAAATAAAAAAATTATTAATCATAACGGTATCCTTAGCTATCTCTATTATTTAAATCAATTTAAGTATTAATATAATTAAGTTATCATCACTTTCTTTTCCAAATTACTATTAAGTTTCATTCCTATCAATGTTTATCATGATTTTTGTTTTAGGAACTATAAGTAAATAGATCTAACCAATTTGTACTTGCCTCTACGTATATTAGATTCCATTGTTTAAACAATTGTTTTATCTCGTACTTTTTGAAATTCTATTTTTAAAGAATCATTTATGAAAAAACTTTTCAACCATTGATTTGATTTAGATTCCGTTAAATTACGTTTAGTCATTTCAAGAATAATAAATTTTATTGCATTATTTGCTTAACTAGTTTTAAAGGAACACGTACACGTGAAGTAAGTGACACAATAGTTTTTATTTATTTTTCATTTAAACTAACAGTAACAGAATCCAATTATGTTTTTCTGGTACAATAAAAACTTCACCCACAATAACTCATGTAACTTCTCAAACATATCTTGCGTTGAAAACTTCATAACATACAAAATATTACATTTGACATTACAGTTAAGTAAAATTATCTAAAACATTGATCACAAAATCTGAGTTAAATGATATATCATCGAATTTGAATTTTCTGCTGTTGTTTTTGTGTGGTGTTCTTCAATTGTGTTTTCATAATACAATATTATTTTTTATTATATTTTCATAATATATCGATTATCACTAATTTTGATATTTTAAAATATATTAAAAAATATTTAAAATATTAATATAATATATTTTTAATGTTCAGTAAATAATAATACCCAAAATATCAATAGAGAACCTGAACTCAATATCATTTTATGAAAGTCAATTTTTTTCATTACTCGACTTATGACTTTTGATAATCCATTTAAGAAATAATCGATAATAAACTGTTTCCAAATTATAATCACTAATCATAGAAATGAAAACATTTTTTCATTATAATATTTATTATTATATAAAATAAAAAATTAAAAAAGGAAAGATAATATCATAACAAATTATATACAATATATAGTTTATAATCGATTTATGTTGTATCGTTAAAAAGACACTCTTTAGTTTTTTTCCTCATAAGATCGCAGAAAGGTTTCTCTATTATTACTTTTTCTGATTTTTTGTGTGTGTTCCAAGTGGCCCTTCCCTCCTTCTTTCGTCGTCCCTTTTATCAAAAACTCACCCCTTCCATAAAAATTATATATTCAAAACTCACATAAAATAATTTAAAGTTTAATAAACTTAGCGAGTTTACATTGTCAATTAATTCAAAATTAATTTTACAGAATTTTTAAACATAACTATTATAAACATTAATTTATTATAATACGTTTAGACTTTACACTCACGTTATACACACGTTATACACTACATAAAACGTGTCTTTTTTTTTTTTTTTACTCCTACACAAGATGAAGAAAATATTTACCCGAAGATAAAATCAGAAAACTTGGCGAAAAAGAAAAAAAGAACAAGTCGAGGAGAGTCACGCTCACGCACCGCCATAAACCACCAGCACATAAATACCGAAGAGGCTGCGTGTGAGTGTGCGTCGAAGTGAACCCAAAAACCCAACCGAGACTTTGGGTTGAAAGAAAGAGCGAATCTCTTTCTCTCTTTTTCTTTCTCTGAAGTCTGAAGAATAGAACAAAAGGAGTGAAAGAAAAGAAAAGAAGAGTAGCAGTTGAAGTTAAGAATGGAGGACAGTGTTGGCAATAACGGCGTGAGTGCCAACAATGTCGCCCAAGCTATACACACCGCGCTTGATTGGGCTTCTACTCCCGATGCTCGCCTAAACGCCGTCGCTTTTCTCGATTCCGTAACTCTTTCTTTCCCTTCCTCTTTCCGTTTTATTCGTTCCGTGGCGCGATAACGCGTTTTACTTTTATGCATCTCATCGCTTATTGTTTTGTGATTTTTCATGTTCTCTGTTTGCATTTTTACTTGTTTTTAGAAATGACTGCGATGTTTTTTGCGGAAGCCCTAACGAACATGTAGAACACAACTCTTCCATGTATTAGTGAATTTATGTATGTTTCTTTGCACTCTTTAGATATTTTTGTGTTAGTAATTGTTGTTGATTGATAGTGTAGTGTTAATTTGAAGGAACTAGTCGGCTTTGATCATAGGTTTCTTTCGTGCTGTCCACAATCGTGCTGTGAAAGTTGCTGTTTCATTTGTAATTTTGAATAAAATAATTAAATATAGTTTTTGCATTTCAAAATATAATGAAGGATTGACCATGGAGTTTCTGGATAGATATAAAGGTTGCGGTTATTTGTTTCTGGATGCTGCTTGTGTTGTTGCTGTTACGAGGATTAATTTTGTTGCCTCTTTATGGTGATTAACTATCCTTGCTTTTATATTTGACGAGCGTCGAGAACTAATTAATTTATGTATATTTTCTTCAGATCAAGAGAGGTGATGTACGGGCATTAGCAAACACATCATTCCTTTTGGTGAAAAAAAACTGGTCGTCTGAAATTCGGTTACATGCCTATAAAATGCTGCAGGTTTAAGTTCACGTGCTTTTGTTTTGTTTTTCAATGATAAGTCTGCTTTGGTGTTTATTCTTGCCCCTTATGCGAAAATGTATTTATATACAGCATTTAGTGCGCTTACGTTGGGAGGAATTGAGCCCTGCAGAACACAAGAACTTTGCAAATCTTTCCCTTGAGTTGATGTCAGAGATTGCTGATCCTTGTGAAAATTGGTCTCTCAAAAGTCAGACAGCTGCCCTTGTTGCTGAGGTTTTCATCGCAAGGCACTTCCTTTTCATTATTTTTGCTTCTTACTCTGTCACAATTGCAGATTTGCTTTACATAGACCATATTCTTTGGTGGTTCTTTCACAGGTTGTTAGAAGAGAGGACATTGGTTTGTGGCAAGAAATGCTTCCATCTTTGATCTCTCTATCCAACAAGGGTCCAATAGAAGTAAATTTCAAGTTTCCCTACTTACATCATTTTGGCTCGATTTTATTCAATATGAGTTCACTTCCTGGATATTATTTTTATGATTCGCAATTATGTGTTAGGCTGAGTTGGTTGCAATGATGCTGCGGTGGCTTCCTGAAGACATTACTGTTCACAACGAAGATTTGGAAGGTTTGTAATAACTTATGTTTTCTCATGTGGATGTGTGAGTGACTCATGTACGCAAACTGTGTAAAAGAATTGAATTTCTCCAACTTGAGCAAATTTGTCTGACTTGATCAATGAGTTACTGTTGGAAAATTTTAGACACAACAATAAGTTTTTCTGTTAATAAACAAATGGAAGGGACATTTTTGGATGACTTGTTTATTACACTTTCCTTAAAAATGCTTTTCATCTTGGTAAATATGACGTCACTGTCCGTGTGAAGCATGATGGGAAGGAAATATGAAGGGTCTCAGTGTGGGTGGATAGAGAAAAAGGGAGTGTATAAAAAGAGAAAAATTGATTGTTGCATGTAATTGGCGGGATGCATGTTGTGATTCTTAAGATTCATGTGTGCATGTTAGACTAGTAAATATTGCTATCAATTGCAGGTCGAGGGAAATGGCTGAAAACCAATAATCTGCAATACCATATAAGAATAGCATTATGGACAAATAGCAGAAATGCAATAGTGCTTGGAATGTATGATATATATAAATTATACATGTATAAAAAACAGTTCTATGCAATTAAAATAAAAGTTCATAAAAATTGGCTTAATATTTACTCATTTAATCAGTGAACACCCACCAATGATGACAAAGGATGCAGGAGGCATGCTGTAACCACAACATCTATAGCAGCTATTATAGCACAAATGAAGTTGCAGTTCTGGATTCTTGGAATTCACCAACACAATAGTGCCATACCAGCTATTTGACAACATTGCAAATAAACTAAGTGTCCTACGAATAAAATACAAGACATAAACCCAACACTCCTAACATGCTGGCTTTTTGACACATAAATGTTGTGTCTATTTGATATTGAGTGATTTCTCCGTATGTCGTATGTTGCATATTTATTTTTACTCGTCATGATGTGTTCAGGTGATCGGCGAAGGCTACTTTTGCGGGGGCTAACTCAATCGTTGTCTGAAATTTTTCCACTATTATACAATGTACATCTCATCTCTAAACAACTTTTTTATATCTTAATGTTTTGTCATTGTTAATGATGTTGTTACTTGTAATATTTGATGCAGTTACTAGAAAGACACTTTACAGCAGCAATGAATGAAGCTGGTAGAAATCAGATGGATATTGCCAAACAGCATGCTGCCACTGTAACAGCTGCTCTAAATGCAGTGAATGCGTATGCTGAATGGGCTCCACTGTCAGATTTAGCTGAGCACGGCATCATTCATGGGTATATTTATTTTCTCTATTATCTTGCACCATCCAATATTCTGGGTACACAATTTCTATATCGTCTGGTCATGCTTTTCTGTTAACTCCCTGCAGTTGTGGTGTACTACTATCTGCTCCAGATTTTCGTCTTCATGCTTCGGAGTTTTTCAAACTTGTCTCTCCAAGGTATGTTCTTTAATGATTTTATGCATATTTTATGGATCAACGATACCACTGGTCACTCTGAATTGTGTATGTAGGAGGAGGCCCATTGAAACATCTGTCCCTAAATTTGACCAAGCCATGAGTAACATCTTTCAAACGTTGATGAATGTATCTAGAGAATTTTTGTATAGATCCGGTTCAAGTCCTGGGTCTATAGATGAGGGTGAATACGAATTTGCTGAATATATATGTGAAAGTATGGTGTCCCTGGGTTCTTTTAACTTGCAAAGCATTGCTGGTGATAGCAGCTTACTTCCACTTTACCTAGAACAGGTATGAGTTATATAGCTCGGGGAAGGGAAGACTTTGCTTAAAATGACATATTAGTTATGATTTTGGCTTCTCTTTTGAAAAATTGTCATATATTATTTTGAATTCAACATAATAATTACAGATGACAGAATATCTTGTCTTGGTGCTCTGTCTTACAAATTTTTCCACACAACTTGTTTGCCAAATATCTAGTTATTGTTGATATTTTGTTGTTCACACTTGTGCTGACGAGTTAATAGGTTTTATTCACTCCCTTTATTGATGCATCCCCTTCTTCCTCCATCCTAATATTTGTTTCTCTTGCCAATATCACTTTTTTTTTTCTGGTTTTTCTTCACTATAGAGGGTGTGATTCTTCATTGCTGAATCTTTTCCCACATCTCGAGCAATTTCCATAGCTCTAATCCTTTGGATGCTGTGGTGGAATCTGATTTTAAATGTCAGATTGCTGCCCTGCAAAGAAATATCCTTGCAATTGATCTTTTGATGTTTGATTTGCTTGTCACACCAACCTTGAGGAGTCATTCCCTTCGAACATGGGCAACTCCACCCTTTTAATCCAAGGCTTCCGCCTCGTCATCTGATGTACTACTATGCAGATATATTTCATCCTTCTTCTCTTCATCATCAACAAAGTACTCTCCTCCTTCAGATGATTTCTTGCTTTTCTTGATCTCTAGTAACATTGTTTTTATTTCTTTCATGTCTGGCAAACTTTCTTTAATAATTTCCATATCAGCTTTCAACTCTACAACCACCTTCCCTTGTTCACTGACCCATCTTTCCAATGCACTCAAACGACTTTCCATAATGACCCTTGGAAGTAGAAGATTTGGCAGGTCGGACCACTTTGTCAGAAACCAAGAATTGAAAAGAGCAAGAAAAGAAAGGTTTTTATTGAATAGAATGAAATGAACAAAAAATAGGAGAACACTCTCTCCTTCAAGGGCTTCCCCTTCGTAAAAAGCTAAAGCTCAATCTACAAAAACTCACCCCATTTTTCCTCTCCTCTCCTCTTTATATCTTACTAACACCACAAGTAACCGACTCATGAATATTCTATCTATCTTAACTAATTTCTCTTCTTTGTGTATTCTAACACAGACCTATTTGTCGTAATCATTCATTCCTGTGTCTCCTTTGTGCTTAAGTCATAGCCTTGCTACTGCCAAATTCTGCAGACCTCTACATTTTTTCACGCCGTGTGCCTCTATATTTTGTTCACATGCTTTGGGGTCGTTCCTAGGATGTCTACACCGTTCACCTCTGGCTTTTCTGCTCTGCCTGTTTCGTTCTTGATTTTTTTTATCATTTTTTTTTTACTTTTAGGTATGCTGTATTTTCTTTCTTTATTTTTGTACAACTGTTACTCATTCTTGTATTTTTTTAGTTCTACTAATATTTTATGTTTTTATTTTTGAATAATTCTGTTATATTTTAAAAAATATTGTGTAGTTCTGATTTCGGTTGTTATTTTCTAATTATGTTTTAAATTCTGCCATATTTTAATTCTTTTTAAATCTTATTACATTTTTAACTGGTGTTTTCTGATTCTGTTTTTAACTTTTGCTAACTTTTAGTATTGTTTTCTCTTCTTTTTCTTTTAAACTTTTGTGTCCGTTCAAGTAACCTTATGTTTTCCTTTCTTGCTTTCTTGTTTTATTCTATATGTTGTTATGAAGTTCTGTGCTTAAAATTATGATAACACGTACATATCCAGGAAGTTCTGTCACTGTCCAGGATAACACGTATTTGCTATGCACGAAGACAAATTTTTGCCTTTTTATTTTACTACTATTTTACGGGAGCATGTATTTTTCTTGTATTTTATTTTATCCTTTCATTTTAATTTCTCTTGTTTCTCTCCAGATGCTGGGATTTTTCCAACATTTCAAGTTTGCTATTCATTTTCAATCCCTGCAATTTTGGCTGGTATGTTGGAATACTTCACCATAGTACTCTTTGATGGTGTTCCATGTTTCTTAGTGAATAGTCAATACTGTGTATCAAATGGCTATATCTCATTTCTTTCCTCAAATGTCTACCTGTAGGTACTAATGAGGGATTTGATGTCAAAGCCAAAAAATTCCACACATTCAGCTGCTGACAGTTCAGCTGTTAGTAGCACAGGTTCTGGAGAAGTTGAAAATGCAAAGAAGAAGACTCTAAGCTTTGTCAGTGATGATTTTTGTGGTGCAATTTTGGATACATCTTTCCCTCGCATGCTCAAGAGAGAAAAAATTCTGCATGAGACTGCCATTACTTTAGGGGCATTGGAGTTGTGGAGCGAAGATTTTGAGTGCAAGGGAACATTCAGCCTTTATCGATCTAGATTGGTATGTCTCATGCACATGTGAAGTCAAATAGATAATATTTTTCATCCAGGACATATGCAATTTCCTTCCCTTCTGTTTACAGGAAAAAAAATGTCATTGAATGTGTTGTACGGATGTTATTAACTTATATTACTGATTTTTTTTTTCCATCTTGAAGTTCTAAGATAGTAATTGGAGCTAATGGTTTAATTGCTTGCAATGTTTCAAATGATTTATGTAAATCTTAAGTGGACTTTTACAGCATGGCTTACTTCTGCATTAGTTATTATGGAACACTTATGGTTTTTCAATACTTTTATAACTTCACTTTTGGACATTTAAACCTATAAAAGAATTTTGTGCATTGTAACATTTTGACTTTTTAACCCCAGACCAATTTTGCATGGCTGAGAAAGTTGAAAAATACAGAGAGCAAGTATGTTATCTTGAATGTTTTACTTATGAGCAAGTCACATGCAGATCTTGTATCATTATACTCAACTATTCTGCATTGTTATTCTTAACTGTTTATCTCTCTCTTGTTCCAAATCTACATATATTCTTCTTTAAGCTTTATGTCAATTAACCCTTTCAAAGTGTATTTAACTGATGAGTGGTTTATTAAAACAGTTGGAGTTAATTAGGTTTGTTTCTTCTTACAAACCCCTGATAGCTGCTACTAAAATATCTGAAAAGATTGATACAGTCATTAAAGGTTTCTTGCTCTCTCCAGCACCGACTCAGGTATAAATAAATTCCATTCCAATTTTAAACATACTCTGAATATCGTGGATACTTTAAACTCTGTGTCAGGTGTGATCCCCCCACCTTTTCTACCTTATTATGTAATTATCTGTTATGTTATGGCTTCTGCTTTTCTTACTGTAGGACTTAGCTGTGATGGAAAGCATGCAGTTGGCTATAGAGGGTGTTGTAAATGCAGTTTTTGATGGATCCAGTGACTTCACCAAGACAAATGCTGAAGTCCAGTTTGCATTATGTAGAACGTTTGAAGGTTACTTTGGTTAATCTTCCAAATTAAACTTTTAGAATTTCTTGCTTAGACATCTGTTATAGTTATGGTTACTGTGTCTTTTAGGTATACTTCAACGATTAATTTCCTTAAATTGGACGGAGCCAGCACTTGTTGAAGTACTTGTTCACTATTTGGATGCTATGGGCCCCTTTCTGAAATATTTCCCTGATGCAGTTGGCAGTGTTATTAGTAAATTATTTGAACTTCTAACATCTCTGCCGACTATAATCAAGGTTCCTGCAACAATCCTTTTTTCATTGTTAATTTCGACCATTGAGAAATTGTGTGCAAGTTTAACTTTTATTGCTATGTCTCTTGATAGGATACATCAGTGCATAGTGCACGGCATGCAAGGCTTCAGATCTGTACATCATTTATTCGGATAGCAAAAGCTGCTGACAAAAGCATCTTACCTCATATGAAGGTGAATTCTTTAAACACCAATTGATGGAAAACTATAATTAGCTGGTTCTGTCAAATAAATGAGAAGTGTTTCGTGAATACATGAATGAGAGAAACACATTTAGGACTGCACTTACATATGAAATTTACAGAGGAGGGGCCATGAAGGAGAAATCATTCAATGAGTAACCTTAATCTATTTGTAAATTAATCTTATGTAAGTTAAGTTGCAGCATAATAAGAATCGGCTACTTTTGGGTTCATACTGAACTAGCTACAGTATCTTTTGATATCCTCCAATACTATTATTGTTCAAAGCAACCTGTGCAGTAACATGAATTCTAAAATTTTGTCTTTTTAGTCTTTACTATTTTTATATAAATGTCTTGAATATTGAATTTCTAGTTTGACTTGACAGCTATTATCATATATTGAAATCAGTTTTCGTGCTTTGTGATCTGATATTTGTCTTCTTTTCATTACCTTCTTGTTTCATACTTAGGTCCTCCTTCCTCACACGTGAATATACTGGTGTATAATGCCATTTCAAAACTTGAAGTTGACCTTCAAACTTAATAATGGGAGTTTAATTGGATGTGGCTAAGTGAATTTAACTCTGGCAGAAGCAGTGTAGTTATTTTTATTACAATAAGATGCTAAACATGATCAAAATTTCTGATGATACGTTGGATTCACAAACCTTTATACTTTTCAAACTATAGGGACCCAAATGTTTGTAATGGATCTCTGTAGTTTTACATATTTTTAGTTGGGTCCTTAAATCCAGCCTGCGATAGCCTATTTAGAGCACCATTATGAATTTTGTTCCTATGGTATGTCATAATTATAACTATAATTTTATAAATCAGTGAGACCTATTTCCACACTTTTAAAAATAAAGATCTAGCTAAAAGCCAAGAGTCCATTAATATCATAATTTACATTGGCATTGCATAATTGTGCACATGTTAAAAATCCGCCTAAATTGGGGTTATCCTGACTTTCCCTGGTTGGGGCTTCTTTGGGCTGCATTAATTGCATCATTGAAGGGGGTGTATGTGATCTGATATCAACTACACGAATTGAAGTGGGTGTTAAATTATTTGCTTAAACTTGTTTCATATGCCGAGAGACATGAGTGCAGTTAAGGTTTGTACATTATTTCTATAAAATACAAATAATGTTCAAATTCTTTCCAAGTTTTGGCTTATGGCACTATTCAGCTACTAAAATTTAGATATTAGTATAAGCCCACCCTGTTGCTATGTCAGGAATAGTGCATTAATATCTTCTTTCCCAATCGTTTAGTCAATATAATTTAGACACTTCATATATGCTCTACAGAAATTTTTTCTCAACTTCATAAATGTGGTTTGGTACGAGACAGCTTTTATTTAATTTATGAATTTTATATGTAGGGCATTGCTGATACAATGGCATGTTTGCAAAGGGACGGTTGTTTGCTACAGGGTGAGCATAATCTTTTAGGCGAGGCTTTTCTTGTTATGGCTTCTTCTTCTGGGTAAGGATCAAACAGGAGACGTAATTCTGTTAATTCTTGTTTGATAGTCTTTTGATGTTTGCAATTAACCACTTCTTGTTTTTGCTCTAAACTTGGCTCAGAATTGAACAGCAACAAGAGGTTTTAAAATGGCTTCTAGAACCTTTGAGCCATCAGTGGACACAATCTGAGTGGCAGGAAAAATATCTGTCAGGTCCACAAGGTTTGGTTCAGTTGTGCTCTGAAGCACCTGTTATGTGGTCAATTTTTCATACCTTGACATTCTTTGAAAGGGCACTTAAGAGGAGTGGATTTAAGAAAGCCAACTGGAATTCAGAAAACAGCTCAACACCAAATTCAACTCCAATAAATCCAATGGCCTCTCACATATCATGGATGGTGACTCCTCTCTTGAAAGTATGTATACCTGCCATTAAGAGGCTGGTCCATGTTATGTTTCCTGTATTACAAGCATCGGTATGCTTTATAATCTTTTTCTGTAACTACTTCGTATTTATAAGTAAAGCACATTCTTGTTTTCCAGCTACTTCGTTGTATACATTCCCTTTGGTCTCCATCCATAAGTCAAGCTTTACCTGGAGAGGTAAGAGCTGCTATGGTCATGATTGATTCTGAGAAGTCAAGTCTTCTTGGAGAAGGGAACTCCAAATTGCCAAAGGGTTCATTGACTGTCACAGATGGATCTAAGGTCGACATTAATAAAGAAGGATATGCTGAACCAAATGGATCAGATATACGGAACTGGTTTAAAGGCATTAGAGACAGTGGGTATGTGTGCAAATCTTAATCTATTTTTCCATTTATAATTCATTATCTGTTGTCCCAAATGTAATTGGTCTTCCCCTTTGATATTGGTTTTGCACCAAATCTCTAGAAAAGAGAAAATAAAATTCCTTGTGAACAGAAAATTATGTATCTATGATGAGACTGGGATTTTTATTTCCACTTTTTACTGAATCGTTTCTTTATATGAAGATATAACGTATTGGGCTTGTCAACAACCATTGGCGATTCATTTTTCAAATATTTGGATGTGCACTCTGTTTCTGTTGCGCTGATGGAGAATATACCGTCAATGGAGTTCAGGCATATTCGACAGCTTGTTCATTCCACTTTGATTCCTTTGGTTAAAAACTGTCCTTTGGATATGTGGGAGATTTGGCTGGAAAAGATTCTACACCCATTGTTTATTCATGCTCAGCAAGCCCTTAGCTGTTCATGGTCTAGTCTTCTACAAGATGGTAGAGCAAAGGTTCCAGATATTCTTAGCATTCTTAGTGGATCAGACTTGAAAGTGGAAGTGATGGAGGAAACAATTTTGAGGGATCTCACGCGTGAGATTTGTTCACTCCTGTCTGTCATTGCTTCTCCTCCCCTTAATAATGGAATTCCTTCTTTGGAACAGTCTGGGCATGTTAGTCGATTAGACACTCTGAAAAGCTTGGACACGGTTGCATCATGCTCTATGGTTGGGTATGCTTTCTACCTGTTTGTAACTTTAGTTCTTCCATATTTTGTAACTTTAGTTTGTGAGCTTTATTTGTCACAATTCTTTTGTGACAGTTTCCTTCTAAAGCATGAAGGTCTGGCCATTCCAACACTACGGCTCTGTTTAGAAGCTTTTACATGGACGGATGGTGAATCTGTGACTAAAATTTCTTCGTATTGCTCTGTGTTGGTAGTTCTTGCGATAGTAACAAATCATGCAGAACTCGTAGAATATGTATCTAGAGATCTTTTTACATCCGTTATTCAAGGTTTAACCCTTGAATCAAATGCAATAACCAGTGCTGATCTAGTTGCCATTTGTCGTGAAATATTTGTATATCTTTGTGATCGACACCCAGCTCCCAGACAGGTTAGTATTTTTCTTGTTTTTCATCACTTAGCTATTTTTTTCTCCTTTTGACCACATTTGGCATTTGGAGTTCATCTGCAAAGAATGGGTTGCTAAAACTTTTGTTATTGAGTAATGTATTTTGCTACTCCTTTTAGGTTTTGATGTCACTCCCCAATATTACCCCTCACGATTTAGTTGCCTTTGAGGAATCTTTAAAGAAAACATCCAGTCCAAAGGAACAAAAGCAGCATATGAGAAGTTTACTTCAATTAGCAACCGGTAACAAATTGAAAGCACTTGCTGCACAGAAAAGTGTAAATATCATTACAAACGTTTCAAGTAAGCAATGACTTCTAATTTTTTTTCGCATTTTACTTCTCCAACTTCTCAACGTTTGGTGGTAATTGTAATTGTGATAACTGGAGACTTTAGTGGGGTAGTTTTTCCTATATTGCTATGCTTGTCAATATTATTATATGTTTTTTTGTATATTATAATGTTGCTTGTAATATTATAAACATTTTAACCTCGTAGTTATGGTTTTCAGTGAGACAACGCAGCTCAGCCAATGCTCCCGAGTCCAAAGTTGATGATGGTGATGTTGTGGGGTTGGCAGCCATCATGTGATATTGTTTTGAGCTCATGGAAGGTTTTGTGTACAGGAATGAGCTCATTCAGAAGATTTTGATTTCATTATTTACTAACAAAGGGTGCGAAAGCATTTCCTCCCACCTGCCTAATTATCAAGGAAATCGGGTGAGTACAGAGAATTTATGCCCTTCATCTTTACTCGTAGCAACTTATGAATCAGTTTACTGTATGCACGCTGTCCTTCATTTGTAGTATATAGCTCTCAGCATCGCAGAACCACACCTGCCAGTTCAGACTTGTGTATTTAATTGTTCCCATAATTCAAAGCTGCCATTAATTATGTTATTATTTTCCTCACTTTGTAGCATAAATTTGAAGAATTAGAAATACACTTCTACTCTTTACATGTAAATGTGTTCTATTGTGGACATGGAGCAACCTTGAGTTTGCTGCCTAGGAGAGTCTAGTTTGGTTTGTAAGTTGCCTTGCTCTTTCTATATAGCTTCGAACAATTACCATGTGTTTGATTTGAAAAATTTAACTTAAATTGTTTAAAATTTTAGGCTGAAACATTAGGTTGATACGTAATGATACAGTTTCCATATCTCAATTGAAGGAATTATTGTGTAAACATTTTCAAACTAAAGATCTTGCGAGTCTTTAGACTCCTTATACTTCATTGGTATTAAAGTAGAAATGTGTTGTTAGAATATGTATTAAATTTGAATAGAAAGTAGTTGTATTGGAAACACTAATTGTATCTAGTTATGTGCTTAGTTTCTAGTTCAGTTTTTTTATCTTTCATTTTTTTATTGTATTATATTTCTATCATTATAAATGAGATCATAAGAGAGGTATTTTAAGCTCTTTAAGATATATTTTCTCTTATTTAAGTATAGTCAAATAGAGCAACTAATAGAGAGCGTATTTGTTACTAGCGGTGTGTCTGATTGTGTCTATGGGTGTGCATTATCTACAAAATGTGAAATTTATGATTGAATAACTATTATTTATGATTTACTAATATGAAAAAAAAAGGTGTGAATGGTTGGAGTTTATGGTTGCATTATATTGAAATATCTATTAAGATTTTTAAGTAAATGTTCATATATTTAGTATCATATATGAATTGAGTTAATTAATTTTAGTTTTCTGTTAGATGAAATTATTATATTAAATATACTCGTAGTTTTTAGAATAAAAACGTGTGAAACTACATCACTTCAAATATTTTAAGCAAAACTATTTCGCATTCAACGTGTTAGCAAGTCTTTTATATTATATTAATTTATTTGTAATATTTTATTTAATATAAAAATGTTAATGTTTTATAAATGTATATTAGTTTTAAAATTTTATGCTTTTGAAATATACAAAAATATAATTGTTTATTTTTATTAGACTTACATTGTGAACGAATTTTTCTCATCATAATTAAATGCGATATTCAAAATGAGGTTGCTTACTTTTTCTAAACTGAAAAATTAACAATCAGTTTTTGAAACCTTTTTCCCTCTTTTTGAAGACAAATTTGTTTTGTTTTTACCACAGTTTTTTTAAGGCCACGTTGCTGGATTAAATCAATAAGTTCTAATCCTAATTTGTGTCTAATATCGTGACATTCAAGTTTGACCCATTTTTGCGATTTAGGTCTCGTATATGGCGCAGCCGAAAAATTCTTGGATAAAAGCAGGTTTGAGAATCCCTTTCTGACATTTTAAAAACATACAAATATAGTTTTATGTGTCTTTTGGCCTAACAAATTCTTAAAATGAAAGTTTTGTTTTTTAAAGAAAAAATTAGAAATAGAGATGGGAATGTATACACAAATTTTAAATGCTTTTCAATAAAAGCTTTTACTTTGATTTCTTAGTCATTTCCCTTTAGACTCAAATTTTAAACAAGTATAGTTTATAGGTTCAAAAGAATATTTAAACTACAGGCCTCTTTTTCTTTAACTAAATCTTAAAAAAAAGTGTTACCTATTTTGTAAATAAATGTGATGTAAGTTAACTCATACTCTCATAACATCCTAAATTACTACTATACTAAAAGTACATATTACGAGGGTTATTTAGTTAAATTATACGTATTATTTAAAAAAAAAAAAAAACCTTTTGTGTGTCAGATTGGATTTTGAGTTGTGCAAATTTATGAAGAATTGGGTAACCTATATTTTCTTATGAGTCGTTCAGTATTTGCGTAAATATGTGAGTTAAGCAATATAAAATTCCATTAAATAATTAATTGAACTTGTTAAAATTAAGATGAACTGATTATGTGAAGAACATACGGAAGATGAATCATTCACCAATCAGATTCTGAAATTCAAAGTTGTAGTTATTGAGTAACAACCTTTCACTACAAGTATTTTCAACGATAATGCGATGTAGAAGATGGTTTGAAAGTTAGGTTAAAATTAATTGGAAGATTAGTTGGAAGAAAGTGAACAAATATATAAACATATACCCACACAGATGCTTCCAGGTTAAGTTAATTTCATGCTCTGTCCTATAAATTTCCAAGGAACTCAAACTTCACATATATCTTTTTCCTTGTTTTTTTCAGGAACTCATCACACATTCTCAAAGAAAAAAATCATTGCTTATAATGGGACCAGGAGGCCCAGGCCCAGGGCCACCTCCCGGTTGGGGTCCACCCGGCCCACCAGGCCCAGGTTTTTTCTGTGGGTTTTGCGATCTTATTAACTCTTGGTAAGTAAATATTGTGATCCAGTATTTAAGCTATTACAGAGGATTAACTGAATACAATTGCTTAATTCCTATTAACCGATAATATGAATGCATGAAATTGAAATATAAAAGTGGGAAAATGTCAAAGATAAAGCATATAAAGAAATTTTATGTTCTATCATTTATAAGTTAGTTTAGAAGAATTAATAATTTTTCTTTTTCAATTGTAAATTTAATTACAGATATCAGTATGAAACAGAAAGGGTCATTTTAAACTGGTTTTTAGTGAAATTATTGTGGGTCTTAAAATGTGTGTGTATTTTTCCCATTTAATCAGAACCAGTTGTAAAGCTAATTTTTTTATTTTTGTTTTGTTTTCATACCCGTTCATCTTGGGACAGCTTGAGCTTTTTGTGCTGCTGCTGGTTACTACAGGATTGCTTTGGGGGTCGACATGGCCCACGTGGAGGCCCATTCAGCCCACCTGGGCCTCCATGAGTTCCCAATGTTTATCTTTTATGTTCACCAGCTTTGAGTTCTAAAAGAATATATATATATATATATATATATATATATATATATATATATATATATATATATTATATATATATATATATATATATGATGTTATATGTGTTATGTAATTAATTATCAATAAAAACTCTGCTAAATCTCTGTTTGATGTAATAATACATGGCAAGGTAGAAGGTTGAAGAATGATCTATTATATATTTTTTATTTTTGCATACATTTATATATTATTATATTCTTATATAATTGAAAATATATATATTAAATTAAAATTTTAAAAATGATAAATGACAACAACTTTTTATTGAAAAATGGATATTTAAGAAGAATGGAGACTAATTAATCACATGCCAATCAGATGTGCAAATGGACTAATTAATCACATATCAATGATTCTAAAATTGAACCATAATAGTAAATAAATATAATAATATTTTAATATAATATAAGAGTTAAAAATATAAAGCATAACTTCATAATATACATTCTGAATCTCAAAGCTTCACGCTGATTTTTTATAATATTTAATAATACATATTGCAAGAGTCTTAAATTTCACATCAAATATTATCCTTCTCAAAGTAGGAATACGTTATGCAAATATTAAGTTTCAAAAGCTTATATTATTCGTTATTTCCCTCAAAACAAGAATATGTTATACAAGTCTCAAATCGATTTTTATTTTTCTCATTATAATTATCCACTAAAAGTTTTTTAACTAAGTTAAATTATATGTTTATGCATTACGACTAATTTTTGACAAATTTTATTAGCTCATTGATTATTTTAACAATTTCACCAATTTTCAAACCACTAGTTTATTGATATTCTAATTAAACTGCAAATAATACAAATTTATTTTGAATTTATCAATGTAGTACCTAAAAAAAACTTTGGGAATGAATTTACTATGAAAAATTGTGATCCAAATGACAACTTTATCTATTTTTTTGTTTATCTTAGTGTGAGAAGTTATTATAAGGGTGAAGAATTTAGTTAGACTAAAAAGAAAGTTATGACATCATGAAAGTTGTAATTATTATAATCTTGTTTTTTTTATACTTTTTAAAAATAATATTTAGGTATTTATATTTTTAAGATGTAATTACATTTTTAAGATACATTTTTAATATTTTTTTATTAATTTAGGTCATATTAAGTTTTGTTTCTGAAATTAAAATTGGAATTAATTATTGTAAATATATACTTCTTTGTAAAAAATATTATTTAATATGGATTTTTTAATATATATATATATATATATTAACGGATTAATTCAAGGAAATAAATTTTATGAAAATTGTCATTAGAATATATTAAATGTTTCAGCATGCTACACGATACATATTACAAATATCCGTTAGGGTTAGTGATAGTGATGTAGTTTAATAAATTATACTTTATTTGAATATTTTTACGATGTAATGATTTAACATATATGTTTTGTTCTTCACCATAGACCACACAACAATATCTGCAACCACCAACATTAACAGTAATACATTAATTATTATGACTTCTCATTTATTTTATTTTATAAATCATTCTCACAACCTATTTCAGGATTTCACATCTCAACAAATCCCTTACATATATCGTTTTTGTGTCCAAGACATCATTTTCCGTTCTCTTCTGTCACTGCCATGCACAATCATTCCTACATTCATATCAATCATCAAGACAAAAATAATAACAACAATAAATATGATAACAACATAAAAAAATGTTCAATCATTTATCACAACAAATCAGATATTTGCCAAAGGTTAAACACTAATAAGGGAATCAATTTGCGAGAAAAACTCTCGTGAATGATTTCATTGAACCATTTCATTTAAAATATTAATTTTGTTATTAAATAAACGTTGTCTACTTCAATTTAAATATTTATCATAATTAATTTTCATTGAACAAAACTCATTTTAACTTAACTTAAAAAAAAAACCTATGATCTAAAATAACCTAAATTCCAAGTACTATTTTTAAAATATAAAAAAGAAACTCTATAATTATAAATTAAAAAGTAAATTTTAAATTTAATTTAATTTCACAAAATCTAACTTGTAATATAATATAATGTGAATTGTGAATTGATGTAAAATTTTAAATGTTATAAAATTTTAAACCTATTTTAGTTACAATTCAGGTTGGAGTTAGGAAAGAAGGACAGTTGAAGTTGAGATGAGAAACGTGTCTCCCAACAAATATTTGACTTGCCAGTCTCACTCATGCTGTGACCAAAATTCTTATATACATATAAATATTGAAAGTGAAGTGAAGAAAGAAAAGAAGAAGAGACATGCCTCCACCTTCCGCTGGTATCTGCGGTTGTATATCTAATATTCTATCTTCTTGGTCAGTTTTACTTCCTTTATTCTTTCATTCTCTCATTCTTTTCTTCCTCACTATTCTCATCGAAACTTCTTTTCATCGCAGTTTCTATTGTCTCTGTTGCTGCTGTCTCTTGGAGACTTGTTGTGGCCCAATCTTTGGTAGACCACCTCCTCCTCCTCCTGGGCCTTGGGGCTCGGGCCCGGGCCCAGGCCCTGGTTTCTGATGGAGACTCTGTGTGATGGTTGTTCTCTGGGATTGAATTATGAAGGCACTACTTGAGTGAATTTTAATCATAATAAGCTCCGTGAGATGATATGTGAAATAAAATCAGAAAAATAATGATATTCTTATACTGTTTCTCATCTTCTTTGTTTCACTTCACATATACTTCACATATACACTTAACTCAAAAGTAAAGTGTATATAGTTTGCACCCTTTCAATTCCACACGAATAGCATTTTTACACCCACTCAAAATATGGAGAAGAAACTAATTTAGTTCCTTTGTGTATTTTCTTAATTTACTGAAATATAATTTAGTGCATGGGATTTTGATAAAGACTTACGGACTACACTTCATTTTAAGAATTAAAAAAAAAACATTTCATTTTTTTAAAAAAGCTTGGTCACCAAACTTTAATTTTTAAACTAGTATAAATTTGATCAATTTGATTAATTGACGCAAAAAATATAAATTTAAGGAATAATATTGATGCTAATTTAATTAATTTCAGCTTTTAATAGTATACCAAATCAGATAAAGTATAAAAGTATGGTCACTAAAAAAGGAATTTAGATGTTCTCTTGAAACATGTTTCTTCCTTATTTTTATTGTTTACAAGACTTAAAAAACAACATAATGAGCACCAGTATTACTTTTCAATCCTTATATACTATTCGGGTACAATAATTAGAACCTTAATTGAAGTAAAATTTGAAGATGACATAAAACTCACTTTTTCAAAGCAACAAATCATAAAAATGGTTAGGTGCGTATTTAATATTCCTAGCAATAAAAATATACAACTAACCTGGAGATTCATTTACACCCGCAAAATATTATTTTCATCACATAAGGTAATGCAAATATTTTAATAAAGATTTAATTATGTCATTTATGAAGTATTTGTTCCACGTATTTGTGTAATTTGTTCAATTTAACCCTGTATTTATATATAGTACCCAATTGACGCTAATTTGAAAATCGAAAGGATTGGTTTTGTAAAAATATAAAGATAAAATTGGTGAAATATATACCTAGAGGAACCAAATAAATAATTTAACCAAAAAATAATTGTAAGCAAAACTATTATAGAAATTTCCAAAATTATCGTGTATAATTTGCATAATATACAAAGAAGATACAAATTTTCTTTACTGTTTTTGAGAAGCCTTTTTTGATGTATATAATAAAATCATATTTGGGTATATAACTATAATAGTTGGCTCTAACAGAAGTCTTTATTATGAAAAAAAAAAAAACAACTACAGAGAATAATTTCCACCGAGTTCTTTATCAAAGATTGTTCTCACTTTTCTGCTTGAATTTTTGTAACAATTCAAGCCATTAATTTGATAAATAGTCCATAACTATTTCATTGAACGTGTGTATATATATAGATATATGTATAAATGAATTTAAGTTATACATTTTTTCATGAAAAGTGTCTGGTCGACTGTTATTTTTATTTTGATGTCTATAAAAAGTGTAGGACTATGTCCTCTACTAGTAGTTCATAATGTTATCAAAGAATTATAATTTGAAACCGAAAATTACTCGATTAACGCGAAATAACGAATAGGTGTAGATATTCGTGATGAAGTAAATAATGATACCTAATTCTTATGCAGGGAAGCCAGATATAATTATTAAATTCATACATGACCCAAAATTGGAGGAGTTTTTTTACATTTGTCCTAATAATTACTACAGTTCACCTAAGTATTTCTCAACCGCATGAGTACAGCAATGATGAAGGAATCAAAATATCAATTTCGAAAGTTTCATCACTTTACCTGTTGAGTGAGTAAAAATTAACAGGTAAGTGAGTACAAGGTATAGATAGCTAGCTCTTGAAACTCGAGGGATACGATCTTCTAAGGCTTTCATATTTCTTAAAATTAATTCCTCCACATAATATGCACAGAAACTCGTCAATAATTACCCATTTGAAAGCGTATATGAATGCACTGAAGTTCCTTTTAAGCTGCTGAGATGACAGTGCCCTCAAAAATCCTATCTCATTCCTCGTCATCATCGTCTTCTTCGGGTGCCTCTTTTAGCCACTACAACACGAAACGTTAAATGGCTTACCCCAAAAAGTAATGCATCTTATAGATTGTGAAAACGCAGGTAGCATAAAACCTAGCTCTGTAAGTGAGAAAAAACAAACAATGGGTGCTTACTTGGATGAGCTTTTGGGCTTGCTTAACAAAAACTTTATCTGCCTCATCAGCATCTTTCTTCTCATCTTCCCAACTCAAAATAGCATTTTCTTCTACAAAATCGTCATTATACAAGTGGTGCAAAATCTGAAAGCAGAAATTAAGTCACAACATCAAAAAGAAAAGGTTACACAGTTAAAATGACAAAAACTCAATGTCACATAACTTTGAAGCTTCAAACAGATACACAAGAATGAGAGTATGACAACTTTCTTAAACCTTTCTTCTGCGTATAAATTCATTTCCTAACATTGTTAATTGATTTACCTTTTAGACAGAACAACAATGCAAAAGTTATTATGACTGATATTAAACAAATTTCTATTTGATCAAAAGAATATCACATTATTTGAAATTGAGTTCACTGATTTAGTTTTCCTAACAGATGTTAAATGAAAACATCGCATATTAACAAGCCTAATTTGTGAAAGATATAAGGCCACATTTATACTTCTATGCATGATGTTCCCACAAACAGAATAAGACGTCAATAAACCTAACTAAAAGAAAATAAGCATACCGTTGTGAACAATGGAGCAAACTCCTTAGCCGACTCCAAACACATTTCTTCAAATTTAAGTATTACTTCAATCTGGTGTAAAATTTCAAAACAGATTAGCAGAGGGCTAGTTAGCCAGTAAGGCACCACATGGTGTACAAATTCAGTAAAATTCTATTATTCACAAAAACATTAGACAACTCACAAAAGTAATTCATAATGATAAAGATCCTCTACAACAACTCAAAGTTGATTAAACTAATTAAGTGATATACTAGTTTCACACAATCAAAGATCTTTTTGCCTTCTCTACTTCTTTACCCAACGAGTAATAGTTTTAAAGACCATCGAAATGCAAGTATAAGATGAAATAAACAAGCTCAAAGATCGCTCAGCAGCAAATCCATAAGAGATTTTATTTGATACCGCCACATAAATCCTAACTTTAGCAGCAGACAAGAACTAACAGTTTGTATAGTTCAAAACAAGTTAAAAATCACGTGAAGAACATAAAGTGCCATGCATGCCAGTGTAGATATTTAATTGGTAAGAGAATGTGACAGCAACGCTAGAGTACTCCAGCCTACATACAGAAATCAAAAGCAGAGAATTGCATGTTTAATTTTACAATTTTTAAAACGAAATTCATATCCTGAAGCCTTATAAATGGCAATTGAACGATGAAATCATGAGAATAAAAATATAAATTCTACAGAATGGTGCAGTGAAAAATAAAGAAAAAATATTGACCAGATTAACGGTAAGTGTTCTAGTATAATTGCTACACAAGTGAACATGAATCTCGTAAACAAAAGAGAGAGAATTGACAGATGAACCTGCTCATCGTTGCCATTCAGATAGGATGTAAGAGCCTTTTTCCACTTTGTAAATACAGCCTGAACATTTTGAAGCAAACCATCTGAAAAATATTCATCCCAAGCAATAATAAAATCAGTAAACAACCATTAAAAAATAATAAACAAAAATATAGAATTATAAATGAGTAACACTTTAGATGTCAATCAATTCCTTCACAACTTGACAAAAAGGCAAAATCAGATGTGCAACAAAGTCCAGTAGGAGAAGTCAGCTCTATGGATCACATCACACCAATGGACTCTATGAAAACAGTCTAGTGTAAATTGATTTTTCCTCTAACCCTTTTAAATACAATTTGACTCAATTTTTAACAAAGCCTCCAGTTGATTAATTTATCCAAACCATTCTGTATATTTTGTTAATAGCATTCTCTGACAAGGCTAAGATGCTCAATGTTTTCCAAGAATGTTCAAATTCTAAAATAAATTCCACAAGATATTATAATTTAATTTGATAAGAAAGGAATCCTATATAAAGAAACAGGTGGGAAAGATTAAAAAGATTATGTAACAATAGAAAAAAGGAAAAGCTCACCAGATGAACTATGGGGGGTGTCTAAAGCATACTTCATCATGGCATAAAATAATGCTCCAGCACAATCAGAAGTGTCTTTATTGTATGACAACCTACCACATAAATAAAGCCAGTGTTACTACAACTTAAGAACCAGAGAATGCATGTTTAAAGTGTAACCATATTATAAAATATCAAACTTGCACAATAAAAATAGTTCGATACACGATTGCTGAAGATATTATGCCTTCTAGAGAAAACAAGAGACAATTCTCACATCTGAACAAGAGCAGTTGGAAGTCGGATGGTCTAGAGAAGACATTCTAATATTTCCATGGAAAACATATAACAATTAATGGTGTCATTTTATTCCTCCCCCCAGCTTTTTACCCACAATTCAAGAAATTATACCCTCAATCACTGTCTGCCTTTTCCATTTCCAAATTCCCACTCAAGTATAGCACAAAAACAACTTATTAACCTTTTATGGCTAGGTTATTGCTATTCATGGTTAGACTACATATATATTTCAGTAATTTTATGTGATATAAGCTCCCATGTCATGAAATTATTGAATAAGAGATTAAGTTGTTTGCCTAAACACAAACTCAATGTCATCCATGAAGAAAGAGAAATAAATACAAATTTTTCACATGACAAAGACTTATGAAATTTTGTTGGTATCCTGGTGATGTCACTGTGGATATGGAATAGACCATGTTGGAAAGAGGTATCCATCGGTATTAGTCATTGATCCCAACAATGAATAATCCGTACCAATACCATGATTACAAAAAATATATAGAAAAAAGGACTTCAAAATTTGATAATAGAACCCATTCCTTTATATGTTTTTGTGAGAATCAGATGAAACAGTATGAGTCTAGATTCAACTTTTACTAATACATTTAAATGTATTACTTACTTCAAAGAATTGATTTCTAAGATCAAATGGCTTTCTTGTATGTTTTCATGCACAGCTCTAAGAAAGGTTGCTTCAACCTGCAAATGATGGAGTGTTTTAAAATCTGATATCCACACAATGCATCTAACAAGGGTTTTAAAGGCGAAAATTGGAACCTCTTTCTCAAAGTAATAAGAGTCATCTCTAGAATCTTCATGATCATCATCATCTGAATCATTAGAATTAGGTTTCAGCTCTCCAGAAGGTGGAAGAAGAATGTCATCTTGAGCAAACTCTATATCATCTTCCATAGTTTTGATTGCCTCCAGAATTTTATCTTTAGGAATAGGTGCCACTGAGTGCCTCCACTCTTCTTCGAGGCCACCTTCACATGTTGACCAAACATGACCTGCCCCACCCACACCTAGCTGATCAATAAAAAAGGGTGTAATGAGAAACAATAAATTCCCTAACCAAATCTGGGGGTTCATTTCGGTACTCCCTCTTAAAAAGTAGTATCATGATATTGCATTTTTTTATTATCAATATTAGTATGCAACTAACTAGTGTAAAAGGCTATATTAAAGGTGGTAAGCAAGAGATAGAACAAGAGAAAATCAAATAATTTTACTTTTTATTTGAAATCTAAGACTATTGGCGGAGACAAAAAGGTCACCAGCCCAAATTACTAGCTTGTGTTGACCCTATGCATAAAGAATATACATTTCTAGTCCCTAGACAAGCAAATTAGTGAATTTAGTCCCCATGGTTAGTTGTCTTCAAGGACAAGGTGCATTAAATTAGCTCAACTAAGCACCAAAATGCATTAAATTTGCTCATTCACCTTCAGGGAGAGAAACTTACAATTTTTATTTATAGGGTCAAAACAATAACGTGGGGATAAGTACTCGGAACATTAATGTAGAGCATGTATCTTTGTAGTCCTGATTATCCCCTTGTAATCAAAACATCCGAAATGGATCTACACATATAGTCCTAATTATACGAAATATGGACCTATTTCAGATGTATAAATTGTTAAATCTCTTTTAAACCTTTACTGTATTGTAAATTCTTTGTTAATGAGACAGTTACTCATTTCCCGTGTAAGTAGATGTATTTTGCCTTGAATGTCTAATTAATTGAAGTAGTTTTTTGCTTAAGGGATAGTGGTTGATGGGAAATATTCATGACTTGGTATTATTGGTGATTAAACCGGTGTTATTAAATATTTAAGTTCTATTAATTTCTATTTCAACATAACTCAATTCTATAAAACTAGTTTGTGAGGTCTTAGTTGAGGTTAAATAATAGTAATTTGTTTTTTTAATTTTTTAAAAAATTATAGAATATGCATACCAAGAAGTTGTTAATGCATACTGAGATAATGGTGAAAAATTCATATCCAAAAGCCATATAGAGACTAACCTGCGAAGCAGCACTAAAATTTGTCTCCAATACTTTGGAAGCAATCTCTACATCTGATTTATCAACCTGGCTGCCTATGACTGCATACATGAAAAAAAGTAATGAAAGATTTAGTTTATGCTTTTATTCTATCAATCAATACACAGCACTGAAGAAAAGTATAAATGCATATAACTTAACATAATATAGAAGCTACAATCAATACACAGCACTGAGTGCAGTATTCTCTCAGGACCAAAACGTTTTATGACAAATAAATTATGAGTCAAACTAACACAAAGTGTGTCATTGTTTGTAAACAGGTACAAATAAATTGCATTCTTCTTACCAACTCAGGTCCTCAACTTTATTAAAATGTATTTTTATTAATAAACTGACGAGAAGACAGAATCATATTATTGAACAGATGAAAATAATATGAACAAAATGCATATAGCATGTATCTCCTGATTATTTTTCAATTAAGGATGAGATCCTTAATTATCATAATAAAATTTTGGTCTTTCCATAATATTCTTCTCCCTAATAATTATTGGTTACCAATAAAAACTGAAACAATTAAAAAAGATATATAATTAGATCTAAATGGGATCATTATTCGGTTTTCAACAAAGCATAATAGTGTCACTTATCCATGTGACCAACAGAGCCTAGTGTACTACTTCAACATATTGACTCATCAAACCAAAAAAAACAACAAAGATTTCACTCACAGTCAACCCCAGTTCAATCCAAACACACTTACAAAGCCCCCCTTCAAGAAATAAATTTATAGGTAGACAGACATAAAAGAAGCACATTCCAATCAAACTAGTTATTTATATTAAATTTCCACCACAAGAATTTTCTTTTATAGACTAACAGAATCAACAAATCAACTCGTACTTAAAGTATAGCAGCTAAACAGGCTCAAAATACCTGTTTGGAACATTAAATGGAACAAATTTGAATTAAGGCATGCGAAGTTACCAGTGCTAGTAATTTTAGTTTTAGAACCTAAGAATTGTCACTTTGGATTTGTTAACTCCAGGCAATATTTAATATGCTATCAATATCAAATTTTGCAATGCTAATTATTTAATTTAATACAAGGAGAATAAAGAATCAGCATATATCACCACGGCATAGTTGAAAATTTCACAAAAATTCAGCAATACCACTAGTACTATCAGCATATTCAAGCTCCTCGTCGCTGTCCTCCTCAATTGGCTGCTGAAAAAGAGATACTTTCGAATATGTAGGAACAACAAACTCTGGCCCAACTACAACCTGGAAGCATAAAATTGGTTGATACATCAAAAGGTGTATGCATCGTGGATTATTGACGACAAAATCAACATATTTCAATCTCAGAGTAACTAATTGAAATAAATAAACAAGAAGCCAAGTGAACTTTTATTAGACCATAATCTCGATCAAGAAAATGAAAGTAAATTGTTAGATTCACATCTATAGAGCACAAGAAAAAAATAATAGAAATTCCACTCCTATAGCAAATTAACTCTACTTTACCTCTTCAATTTCAACTGCCATTTTAAAAAGAAATCATAAATAGTTTAAAAAATCTTATATCTTTAAACTGTCGATTGTAAATCCAAAATATAATGTCATATAGATAAAGATATTTATTCATTCGAATCTGAATTATATAACTAAACACTTGTCTGTGCACTACACCGGCTAAGAAAAAAATTTAAAGACTACACTTCAATTGTTCTCAAGCCTTTCTTTCGGTTTGAAACCCTCTTATTCTGGAAGCCACTTCGGGCTCAAGTAATCTGAGTCTGGTGGGCCCACTTAAGGGAGATAAATTCCATGTGCAAATTAGCCTATTTTCTTCATGAAAAAAAAAATGAATCCAAGACCTTACATAACATAAAAAAAACGATGCTCCTTGATAAACGAAGTTTTGGTACATGATGCTCAGATTTAATGACAACATAACTATTGTGGTAAAATATAAAAACCGTTTTGAAAGTAAGAAATGATGGCTACAAGCATGGTATAGAGATAGTAGAAGGATACAAACCTTAAAAGACAAAATAACACCAGGTTCCAGAACAGCCCCTGACTTTATAATCACCCCATCACATACAATTGCATGCTGGAGTTTACAGCCATCTTCTATGATGATGTTATCCCATATATAGCATCCCTCTATGGTAACATTTGACCCAATTTTACATCCTTCACCAATAACGGAACTTGAAATTTTAGTGTTATTCCCAATTTTGGTGCCAGATCCAATGACAGTGAAAGGGCCAATAACAGCAGATTGTGATTGTGATATTTCTGAAAGGAGAGAAAATTGTCAAAACAGAACAATGTATTAAAATAGATAAAATTTGTAAAAAGTAGTTTTGACACAACAAAACTTGTTTGTAGAGCAAATGAATGAGCAATATCAAGCAAACAGTCAAACATAATCATTGATTGAAAGTTGAAACTGGACTCAATGTACATCATATCATGTAATATTATGCACAGCTAACCAAGAAAACCTAACCTAAAAGATTCCAGCCATACCTAAAGCACGGTACATTCCTTGTCGTTCAAGTTTAGTCGCAGTATGGCCAAAATTCATCACATCTGGAACCAGTGGATATGTCCATCTATGAATTATATCCTTGCTGACGGTATCATAACTTCGGAAATTGTCAATCCTTGCAGCATAGTCTGAGTGGATTTCATGAACAAAAATTTTGTACCCCATTATCTGAAAGAAACATAAGGTCAATTTTTACATGGAGTACAGAGAATAATAAAGAATATTTATTTTATAGATGAACATAATGATGAGCTATACAGAAAGATTCAAAGACAAGAAATGCATATGTTTATCAGACTAATTAGCTGTTCATGCGTCCAAGGCATGTCAAAAAAAAATTTGTTGGAAAAGTGAGTATGGAAGTAGGATATTATTCAAGATCCTACACATGCAAACACATGATCAATACAAAAAAGGACTGAGTTTAATATGTACTCATCAACATGACACCTCTGAAGGAATATCAAAGGTCATAGGAGATAAAGTTTGAATGTGTTCTGCCAGTTAAGTGAATAACAAAAATATTGAAAGGATAAGTTTTTCCTTCCAAGAAGGACTTAAGAAAGAACTTCAGAAAGTTATTACAGGATCCATAGTCCCAAAACAAAAGGTATCTAAATTTAGCACATGGAAGAGAAATTACATCATCAAGAAGCAATCCCTTGACAAAATGACGCCGTAGATGTTGGTAGTCAAAATTGTCTGTAAATAGGCTTAGTACTTCTGGCGAGCAGATGTCAATGTAACAATCCTGCAGATAAGATATTGCTAACTTAATGAGCTCAAAAAAATTAAAAAGGTAATCACAGGCCAGAGATATGACACACAATATACTAGCAAAGATATAATAACAACAGTAAATAGTTTATTAACCAACTGAAAAACAACTTAGATAGGTAACATGTTCAATTGAGAATCAATAGATTATTCCAGGGCACCCAGTCATGTGATAAACATCAGTGGAACCAATTCGTTGTTGCTAAACAGTAAATTTTTCATGAAATGAATTTAAAATAACAATTTGGACGAGGAATTAGTGATGTTCTCTTTTTACGAATAAGTGCCAGCAATGGAATTCCTTTTTTCAGAAGAAGTAAAATTGAATACTAAAAGAAATATCTGAAGAGTTCAACCTGCTTATCATGATGCAGAGAGAGCGAAGGATTATCAACAAGCAATGACTTGTCAAGCTGTAGTGTCCCTCTTGATTGGTCTGCCCTATCCTCATAATACACAAGCTGCTTGGTATTAGGATCAATAGCCATAAAAAGTTCATCAGTACCAAGTCGAGATTGATGGATAGCTGGATTAGGTTTTGACCGTTTAATGACCATAGTCATTACTGCATTATTATCTTTCTTCCTCCTTTCTTTATGTTCTAGAAGTGCCTGAGTAAGCGACATGTTGCTCACAGTATCTCCACTGATAAGGACAAAGTCTCCTTGTATCTTCAACATAACAAATAACTCAAAAGTGTTACTATACAATACTCAAAAGTCACAACTCAGACTGCAAGCATTGGCATGATGTGGAAAGAGTAGTAAATATTTTTTTTAAATGCAGTAAATCATTAATTTTACTATAGACTGGCAGAGGCTCACATGTAAGGCTTTAAGTTTTCCTTTTAAAAACCCTATAAAAAGAGCATGAATAAAGTTTCATAGTAAAGCTATATTTCTTTAAATAAATTTAAACTAAAAAATAAGAGGATAATCATGGATAGTTATTATGCTTTAAAACTCCAATATCTTGTTTGTGGTAAAAAGGAACAAAATTGTAAAATTACAATAACCGTGTCTACTGTAGACTACGAGTAGTTAAGGGTATTTACAAAAAACAAGATGCAAATTCTGAAAGAGTTTAACATTTATGCACTATCGGAACATATCGTTACATTGTCAATAAATAAAAATCATGGAAAATATGATTTCCAAGGTAACAATTCTAAACTTTAACGAACTCATCCTACATGTCAATTTATGATTAAATCACAACCTAAAAGCAGCAAGTGCAGGTACTATTTACTCCGGCCGAAAACCAATCCTAATTAACAACAACCATTGCTTAACAACAATTCTAATATCAATTTTTTTAAACCTTGCAACACACTTTTTCTATTGTATCCATGCAGGAGCCTGCAAAAATTAAAACCAGAGTCGAAAAGAAGCCATACCACATTGCGCTCGTAGATTACGCGGAGAGCATCTCCGGCGCTGACAGAGTTCTGCGACTCTATAGTTGTCACCGTGAAATTCGGTTGAGATAGCCACTCGGATTTCTCGAGGTAGTTAATAACCTGCTTCGAGTGAGAACAGCAGAATACGAAAACCTCTTCGACGCCGGCGGATTCGAGCCAAGTCAGCGTGTAATTTATCATCGGAACATTCACGAGCGGAAGCAGCACCTTCAAAACCACGAAAACCGAAAGCTAGTCAATAAGAAACGGAAAATGCAGGTTTCGGTGGAAGATTAAAGAGCGTTGGGAGATTACTTTGGGGCGTTCGAGCGTTATAGGTCTGAACTTGGTGGTGAAACTATCAGCCAATAGAACGGCCTGCAACGGAACCCGCACCAGTTCGTCGGGGTCCTCGGAAACCCTAGCGCCGCTTTTCTTCTGTGCGCCCATTTTACTTCGATTTCGAATTCGACTTTGCTTTGCCTAATATTGGCACTGGCAATTCAGAAAAAGTGATATCACGAATTGTAGGAATGAAGAGGAGAAAACCTGAAGACTTAACAGAACTTTGCAGTGGCAACAATGGAGTATGGCTTATTATTGTTCCATTTCGTCCTCTTCGATTCTCTTCCTCTCTTCTGCACACTACAATTCTCAGTCAATAATGTTTTGTCACGCCATGAATTTGATCGGGCCGGAACTAGATTCCTTTTTCTGAGAAGGGGGCTTCTCCCTGCACCTCCAAACAAATCTCCTGTACCCCCAAAACATACTTTATTTCCAACGTTGCCCCTGGTTAAAAAAAACTTTACTGTGCTTTTCTCAATTTTACCGCACTGCACCCCCAAACCTGCACCCCTCACAACCAGTTAATGCACTGCACCCCCAAACGTGCACCCCTCACAACCAGTTAATGCACTGCACCCCATAAAAGGCATATGGAATGATACGAAAATCAGAATTTATACGAAACGGAATACAGAAGCCGTTTCTGTATTTATGAAACGGATTCTGCATTCTGTTTCATAAAAAAAATTGCAATTTTTTTATGAAACGGAATACAGAATCCGTTTCATAAATACAGAAACGGATTCTGTATTCCGTTTCATAAAAAAATTTGCAATTTTTTTTATGAAACGAAATACAGAATCCGTTTCATAAATACAAAAACGGATTCTGTATTCCGTTTCATAAAAAAATTTAATGAACAAACAGCAGAGAGATTGAACGAAGGAAACAGCAGAGATTATGAAACGGATTACAGAATCCGTTTCACACACTGTCAAACGGATTCTCTAATCCGTTTCATTCACCTCGTTACCTATTTAATGTCTTTAAATTAATCAATCATATTGTAGAATTCATCAATTTTGATACTAATTAGTTTGATTGGCAAATTTTAATTTTCAACGAACAACTTGGGAATGTAAGGCAAATCCCTGAATTTTCTCGTTGTAGCAATGTGATTTGAACCCTTTCCTGTATAAACT